>Ga0210059_1009008_pt1 | contig 15642 bp, 11 predicted proteins | sample Ectturendosymbi2_FD_188042 | JGI IMG/M metagenome (GOLD analysis project Ga0210059, IMG submission 188042) | Ecteinascidia turbinata endosymbiont from Florida, USA - Sample 2 (SPAdes) (version 2) | ecosystem: Host-associated > Tunicates > Ascidians > Unclassified | place: Key West, Florida... | reverse complement strand
TCTTGCTTGTACAAATGGATTATGGCCTCCTCTGCGGCCTGTGAGTGTGGCGCAGAAGAACAAACAGTCGACCATCTCGTCCTCCACTGTCCAATCCATCGACCTCCCCATGGACTGCACGACCTGACGGTTCTGGACAATGCGACAACCGAATTGCTGCTCAACACCTGCCCCGAGATCTAATGCGGCCAAGCAGTGGTTAGACGTTCTGCCTCAAAAGGAGAAAGTTGAAACGCCGTGTATTCGTTCAACGTTCCACTCTTTACATCAGAATTTATTGGTACTTCTCCAGGATAAAAAGAAAGTTACTAGAGCCAAAGCTTTGATTTTTAACAATCAGAGGGTGCCAACACTAGACAAGCCAGGAATATGAACATCTTTTTGTATCTTTAAGCAAGAGGTCACGCGACAGGAAATCAACCAATCGGCAGGAGATTGTCAGCAATAAATACCTAAGAATTCTCAGTGGAACGTTCCACCTCCCAGTTCCACAAGTGCTGCCTTTTTAGCTGGTTTGCTGCTGAATCTAGCAAGATTTTCTCACTGTTAACTGCAAAATGTTCAATCTAGCAGTTAGTTGATTTTCTAGCAGGGTTCCAAAAACCGTTTGGCAGGTTTAGCATGTAAGAAATTCCTGACCAAACTTCGTTCCAACAATTTTGGGAGATGAAAACATTTACACCTTCTTCATCAAAAATTTCTTTACCTTCTTTCTGACGCTTTATATTGGGCAAAACCAGGACCAGGCCCAACTAGCTACTTTTAATAATTTTGGAGTTTCTATTATGACGCAACGAAGCTGCTTCAAGCAGATAAATGATTGGCTTCAGCTTCAGTGCTTGGTGAGCTCATTGGGCTTAAAGATTGCAATGGACAACACGTGATTTTTCTAGATGGTTCAATTATGCCAGGAAGCAGCAATGTCTGGTTCATTGATATTGAGTGGAAGACCAAAATGTGATACATTCTTTGCAAGTTTATTTTAAACACCTCAAAGATAGCAGATTTTTTAGCAGAATTTTACTAATTTTAGCAAATTTTAGTTGAAATATTGTGACAAGGTTTTTAGCAGGATCTAGCAGGTTTTCGTGACACCATTTAGCAGATTTAGGTGACAACCATCTGGCAGCACTGAGTTCCACTGAGCTAATAACTTCTCTCTGGTACCGCTAGAGCAGGGGTTGCCAACCTTACTGTGACCCATAGGTGGCGGAACCGGGGAGGCCGCATGGGCCCAGGCCCCCCATTTTTAATTTTGAATTTTGCCTATTAGGTTTGAGTAACACAATTGGTGTTGGGTCCATTGTTGAAGGAAATCGTTTAATGAAAAAATTGTAGAATTTTGGCAGCATTTTGTCAATTATTATTTGTAATTTGGCAGGATTTCGTGATTGTTTGGCAGAATACTGTACACCGTGCACAGTCTGTCACCCTACTATGGCTTGCTTACCGTATTGGTGTTGTTGAACAGTGTTGCCAGGTGGTGTAATGCAACAAAATATTTTACAAAAATGGTGTAATTTTACATGCCTATTATGTGCATGGGCGTCGGAGGGAATTTTTCATGAGGGCCACTGGTGGATTTTTCAAAACGTTTTTCTAAGGGGGACCAAGAGTGGGAAAATTTGTTTTTTACCACTAAAAGACCTTTTTTGTTGAAATTTTCAAATTCCCGCCCCCATTCCGACACCATGCTTGTATGTAGCATAGGAAAACGTTCCTGCCGCACCATTGTAGAGACGGTGGTCTAGACTGATAGCCATTTGTAGCAGTCGAAGGAGATTGAAGTATTTGTAGGGGAGGATGGTGGGCGCTCAAGGAGTCTAGTGTTGATAATAATACTTGTTCATACTGAGACTGATTTCAAATCTTTATTTCTTGTCGACTCGGATGAACTCAAACAGAACATGCAAGCAGAAAACTTGAGACAACTCGAAAATGAAAATGATATTGGCTCTAACGCTTATTCAACATCTCTCTACGTCTTACATCATCACCGCGCCAGTCGAAGTTCGTAATTCGTGTGTCTTAAAGGATGCATCGTGCCAACGCACACGAGGTGCGTTTGACTGAGTGTGATTTGATCTGCAATTCCAGACATTGAGCTGTGGGCAGAAACCAAAGTCTGCTGCACCATTAAAAATTGGTGTAATTTCAATCGTTTTAACACCATTGTAAATGGTGAAATTTTTCTGAATCTTATACGCAAAAAAAATATTTGACAGATCAATTTCAATTGTGTTTTTGTTTTTGCATCAGCAACACTAAATATATAGCTACATTTTATTTCTGCAATGGCAACACAACTGGCGTCTTTGCATTCCTGTGTCTAATGCAATTGTGGAATGACTTCAGTCATGTTACTTCTGTGTTCAAGATGTGGAAAAGTTGTGATTTTGAATGTGTTTAAGACAGGTTCAATGCTGTGTCATATTTGCCTGTTTTAAGCTGTGTTTTTGGTGTTTTTAGCAGCCCTGTGGTGACTCCGGTACACGGGCTGCTTGGGCTTAACCTGAGTCTTCGATTACGATTTATATCGGAAAAGGCGAGCTTGCTTGCTTTGTACATTTGTGTCACCACTCACGGTCCCACTTCACCAAGTTCTTAACTCGGGCCCTTTTCTTTGGACCTTATCACTGTTCATATATTTTTGTTCCATGTCTTGCCTTTCGCGGTTGACCTGATTAAAACAACTTGGTTCGTAATAGGCGTTCTTTCGACTTCGCTCGCGCTTTACTCGGGGTCATACATTAGAGCCCGAGCTGCCCTATGTAATTAAGTATTTTTGAAACATAATTCACATCCGACTGAATGTTTTTTGAAGCAGTGACTTGTATAGAGCAGGAGTTTTCAACCTTTTCAAGCACGTGGCCCAATTAATAAACAGAGGGTCTGTGGCCCACCGACTGTACAACTTCTCCAACGCGAAAACTGTCGCCCATGTACAAAGCGGATATAAAAACAATTAAAACCATTTTACAACGCAACGTGCGCTGCAATCAATGCGTTGGAGAAGGTTAAGCCTGTTAAGCTCGTAAGCAGCCCACGTTGAGAAACCCTGGATTAAAGGTTCGTCTTGCGAAACGTATTCAATTTCAGTAATACAAGGCCTTGGCCCATCAAAAACTCTTCCGTTGCCCGCCAGTGGGCCATGGCCCACATGTTGAGAAACCCTGTTATAGAACATTGGATTCGAAGTCCAATCCAGTGGAGAGTTCCCATTTCGAGAATACTTTCAAACGTACGATAAATTGTCCAGTAACTCGGGCTAATATGAATGAGCCTAGTAAGCAGAGGACTAACTGGCGTTATCATTGCCCAGTGACGCACGTTTCTCAACAATGGAGAAATCATTATGAGAACTATTCATTTATTGCTACTGAACTAACGTCACAGAGCAACGGTAATGCCAGCTAGAATGAAAGCAAATGGAAATTTCCGTGACGAAGGGGTCGAACGGTTTTATTCAGTCAAAATAAATCGTATTATGAACCCGAGTGACGATGTTGACCTGGGTCACCACTGTTACAGCCAATTTGAATTTCAGGTGGTTCACTGATACTTATCGAAGGCCACATGCGGCCATACGGCCTGCGCCTGAACGAGATTACCGCTAGATTTTTGTAATCCCAAGAGCATTGGTTTCACAAAACCGATGATGTGTTGTGTGATCACTGCCACGTTGACAAACGCGAAGTTTTTCCATGTAATGTATTTTTAAAAAACTGCAACTTCATGCAAGCATTTCCAGTTGACTCTTCTATTGTTGACAAGCGAGTGTCATGTATAATCCTAAAACCTTGTATTTTGTCAACAACACACTGCTTGAGCTGAGCCTCGATGTCCAGCAGGTGTCATAAAACCCAGGGTAAGCAATGAAATAAAATTATTGGATCGAATTTGAAAAACATAAATCCTCAGTGGTGGCAACACAGGTTGGGTAGATGCAATGCTGGTCTTCCTCAAATAGCCATGCAATGAAATATGATTTGATCGACCAACACAAAAATGTATTGTGGCAGCATTACATGGAGTTTACCGAGGCAACTGCCTCATTTGCCTCAATGTAGCTACGGCCTAGGAGTCCTACCCAAGTCCAGTTCATTGGTCATCTCTGCCCCCCGAGCAATTTGCGCTTCGCTCTGCCGACTAATTTTATGCCAACGTATGAACGGATAATTTCAGAGAAGCTGCAAAAAATTTACTCTAGGTTTTTGTCTAATGAGCAGTAAGGCATGAAAGTTAAACAGTAAACTTGTTGCGGCAGCTAGCCTTAGATGCGAGTCGTGGAGGAGCTAGTCCGCAGAAAATTACAGGAACGCGCGCCTGACGAACTTTCACCTAAACCTGACCCTTACGAACTCCGTGCATCACGGGGCTGTAGTCTCTTACTCCCTACAGCAATCGCAAACGGAGGGAAATTAATCAGTGCAAACTTTGTTGTCACAAATCCAACAGGCGTCAAACTTCAACGGTGATTGATCGTCAAACACGGTTTCTGAAATACAACAGAAACAACTAAGCGATTCTACCAAGCGCAGCAACAGCAAACTACCAGGCCGCACTATCGATTAACTCAGCGTGGCAGGACAGTTGTAGAGGCTACTTTACCAACAGTCCAGTACCCTCTACATGATCTAAAGAAAGGCATTCCGAAGTCATACTCAAACATGGAAAACTTGTCAACTTCAAAAGACAACATTTGTTCAACCTTACAGTCTTGGGGAAAAGTCCAAACCTGTTAGATGAAACCAGGAAAAAACAAAAAAAGCTAGAAAAAACTGGTTTGATGGAAGGCCCCAGAAAACTAACTGGTTCACCAATAATTGCGCAACACAAGCACATGACTCCAGCATGTGATTGGAAAGACGTCACAAGTAATGACGATAGCACTTATGTAAATTCAAGAGCAAAGGCAAACAAGACTTGAAACGAAGAGTGGTCACTCTCCACACGAACAAACACTTCCGAGTAAGCTGTCCATGTAATGACAAGCTCGAAAATAAAAATATTTGGACACTAAAAGTGCCCACCATTTCGAGGTACTACCAAGAAATAAGCCCAACTTCTGAAATGCGAAACTTGGGACAGCTCATACTAAAAGGGATTTGCTTCGTGACATGACCCAAAGATGAAACCTCAAAGTTCAATTAAGATAAGCTTGGAAAATGGGTAATGCGATCACTTGCGTACGGAGGGGGGGGCACTGTGCCATGGCCACCCCCCTCAGACCCTAAAAATAAAAAAATGTAAAAACAGTCTTGTCAAAAACTTGCTTCCAGAATGCACAAAAATGCGTATTTTTGCGTAACCTTGTTTCCAGAATGCACAAAAATGCATATGCTTAAAACATGAAAAACCATTAAAGGAGTGTTTCGATATTCAAGCGCGAGGCCCCCAAAAGCGCGAGGCCCCGGGCATTTGCCCGGTTTGCCAAATGGTTAATCCGGCCCTGGTTAAGGGTTAGAAAAAGAAAAATAATTGAGGTCTAAGACTAAGTCCAATATTTTTCAGTGGTTATACTTGTCCCCCTACTATACCTTGTTGTGGATATCTGGCATCTAACCAAAAAGTTTTCATTTACACAGCACTCATCAAAAAAGTAATCGCCAAACTTCATTCCTTCACTTTGAGAAGCAAAATAACTGACAAACAATAGTAGGTCAGAAATTTCGCACAGGTCAGAAATCTCGCTTGACACCTGGATGACAATATTCGTTCTCATGATGTTCAGGAAATAAAAAGATTCACTGTGCGTTTCTCTTAAGTTACAGTATAAATTTGGACTATGCTGCTTCATATTAATAATAATCGACGTCCAATCACGCCGAGCAACGAGTTTAGTTTCTATTTGTTCGATACCTTTGCTTTTGCTTCACAATAATACTAATCAACCTTGGGTGGAGTGAATTTTTAAAATTTTGCAATACAAACTTCGGAGTGGTCTAAAAAGTTGGAAACATACTGAAACTAACTTCAAAATTGATATTAGGTAGTTGACCCCAAAAACCTGCTTGCTACCTTACCCTTGTGGGGGTCATGTGGGGGTCAAATTTCATGAATTCGTCATAACTCAACTTTTAGGTGAGATAAAAAACTGATTTTGGGCTCAAAAGATGCGGAAGCCACAAGTTTCTCTTGGTGATAAGAGGAAAATTTTGCCTTACTTCATTCTAAAAAAAGTTATTACCGAAAAACTATTTTTTGCACCATTTTCCCATAAATCGCAAAGATAATGAACAAACTAGTTCATTTTGAAGTTACTTTCAAATCGCGATTTCAAAATTTTGACTTTTTTCAAAAGAACATTCTTCTAATCAGCAAAGTTTAACCACTAGATATTTTATTGCATGCAACCGTGCTCTGTCGGATTGAGAATAGTAGAGCGACCATCCTGTCGTAAAAGGCAACTAACGGGCCACTTTCCTGATTTGTGTTACAGATTGGTATTGGGAAGGGCATCCGGCTGAAAAATTTCTGCCTCAAAAAATCCTCACAAAAGTGGGGTACATCCGGCCACCCTCATTGACAGGGACAGGATCAGATAAAAATTAGATTACTACTACTACATCTTAGAAACAAAAATATTAAAAAATGCTTAAAAAAAACGACAGTTAGTAAAGATCAAGATGTGGAAAAATCAAGACTATGAAGTCTTGATAATACCCGGCCGAGAGTCGAATTCCAGACCTGCCAGCAACGAAGTGGACGCAATTATCACCAACCCAAGGCCCTGGAACGAAACCCGCGGTACTGGTTCCTCTCTACGACTCTCTACGAAACCCGCGGTACTGGTTCCTCTGTACGACTGGTTCCTCTCTACGCGGTACTGGTTCCTCTCTAGTTCCTCTCTTCGTAGAGAGGAACCATAACTTAACCCGCGGTACTGCTATTGCCCCCCCACCCTCTTCACCAGTGCAGAATTCATTACAAAAACAGCCGCGAGGCCCACGGCGCATGAAAGCGGAGATGGGCGCCGTAGACCACTCTTGACACTCCGAAAGGAATGCAGCGAGCGATTGTAAATACAGTAAAACTAAACTGAACATCAGAGTTTTGGCGCAGATCATTTCACCGGCGTTAAGCGAAATTTTCGACTTGCAAAATTTCTGACTTCACGTCATGTGCGCATGCACAGACTTATATTCTACATGGCAAATACGACTTAAGATTTGGTGTTTAGGTAAGTGCGTCGGGTAAGGGTTAGAAAAAGAAAAAGAATTGAAGTCTGAGACCAAGTCCAATATTTTTCAGTGGTTATACTTGTTCTCCTATTATACCTTGTTGTGGGTATCTGACATCTAACCAAAAAGTTTTCATTTACACAACACTCATTAAAAAAGTAATCGCCAAACTTCATTCCTTTACTCTGAGAAGCAAAATAACTGGCAAACAATAATAGGTCAGAAATTTCGCGCAGGTCAGAAATCTCGCTTGACACCTGGATGACAATAACCTGTTTTAATGATGTTCAGGAAATAAAAAGATTCACTGTACTTTTCTCTTAACTTACAGTATAAATTTGGACTATGCTGCTACGCATTAATAATAATTGAGGTTCAATCACGCCGAGCAACGAGTTTAGTTTCTATTTGTTCGATACCTTTGCTTTTGCTTCACAATAATATTAATCAACCTTGGGCCAATGCCAATGGTGAACATACATTAGCGTAACTGCATGCATCAACTTTTCATCCGAAGCATTGTTTCTTCCATTTCGACTATTAATATCATTCTATGTATTGCTGACGACCTTCTGCTTGATTCGTGCATTCCACGCAGCAGATAAGGAATCTTGGGGAGCATTTGTTATTGTAAGTGTAGCCAGCATTGTTTACACCGGAACTGCATTAACTATTTAACAGCAAGCGACCGTATTTTGGTTTTATCAAAAACACAAGCAACATATTGAAAAGCAAAGCTCCACTGTGGAAAATCAGCACACCCAGACTTCCAGTGTACGTGAACAGCAGTCGTGACAACTCTGCTGCAACAACTGCCAGAAGGACTTGAACACAGGTCATCCATCCACAAGATATAGTCTCGTTGATTGGATATGTGTGCTGAGTGATCAAGTCGTAGAGAGGAACCATACTTATTCTTGTAGCCATGCCGTAAACAGCATTGCTCAGCATCAACAGCCAAGTTCTGCCAAACTCAAAACCAAATAAAATACCCAGGGATGCAACAAAAGAAATCAAGCAGCCAACGATAGTTTGCCTGGAGTAATGCTTGTACCTGTTTGTAAGAAATCCAGATAGAATGCAGCCAGCGCAAGCGCCTCCCGAAAAACAGGTGACTGTATACCCAGAAATCACAGTGCTCTGCTGAAACGAAAATCGCGAGTTCATTTGTCGAAGCATTTCACCTAAAAGTGTGTATTCAAACGTGCTAATGTGGTACTCTATAGCAAAAACTACGCAGGCAATAACAAAAGTCCAGTCGCTTATCAGTTTCCAACTGTCAGAAAGAACCTTTTCCAAACGAACGTTGGTTCTCGTGTAAAATTCGCTTTTCCTCTTTAAGCTTTGAGCAGTTGTCGGTGGTAATGGTGGAAGGTCCTCGGCATATTTGATAAGAAATAGCAGGATGATAAACGATATTGCAAACAGACTGCAGTATGTGATGATTAGATTAACCCGAGATTCCAGAACAGCCACAACGGTCTTGGTAATGTTAACGCTATCGTTTTGCGTGATATTGTTTCGGTGAGAAACCGTTACTTTCACAGCGTGAGTTAACGCTATCGCTCCAATTACATTTCCGAACGATGTACCGAACACAATAGCGCCGATTGCGGTTCCGACGTGACTTTCGGGAAACCACAAGGTGGCGAATATCCCAGGCAAAATTTCATTAATGGATGCAGGAACTCCACTGACGATCTGACTCAACACCGTCAAGAAAAATAGGCGGTTGCTTAGCAAAGCCAGGACGAAGCTCAGCATAACGGCAGCAAGTAGCAGAGCAGACAGGATCACCATCCGCCTGAACGGTAACAAGTTGAAGAAAGCAAGTGTGGCAACAACTGGTGTTGTTAGGACTGATCCAACAAAAGCGGAAAGAACCACCCAATCCACCGCTGCGTGAGAAACTTGAAAATAGGACACGTAGAAGTTGTTAATCAATCCCGATCCAGCAAATGTTATTGTGTTTAAACTTTTAATAAGGAAAAGTGCAGCTAAGAGCAACCAAATTCATATATCAATCAAATTTACAGGAAGTTGAAGTAGTTTTCAGGCATTGGAAAATCATTGTACTGAGCACGACAGCGTCTGCAAGGTCTTTCATCATTACCCACAGTTTCATTGGAAAGAAGCTGTAACCATGGAAACAAGGCTATATAATGTACGCTGGTTGCTCTTAGCTGAATTTAAATATTTTATAGAAAATCAAAAGAGGCAAAATAACAATTATTGTTTTAGAGTAGACATACAATATTATAGTACATTTACACAGTTGGTGAAAGAGAAGATTGAAAAATTGCACTTGAAAATAGATTGGCCTAATAAAAGGAAACTGAAACGAAAAGCACTTGTTAGCTTGGCACAGGCAATAAATAATGTTCAACTCTCAGTTAGAGTATGTTTTTTGATTTGTGACCTATGATTCCTACTTTATCCACATTTTTTTAAATTCAGACATCGAAGACTTTATGTTGTAAATCTAGTAATATACTCCCAAGTTGTTCTTCCGAAACAATTCAAAAGACCTCAGTGAACGTCAGTATTGTCAAACCAGTGCAGCCAAAGCACACGAGGTTTCTACTCTGAGGTTATTTGACTTTCACGAGTCATTCGCTTATGAGGGCATGACATTTTGTCTGAAATACGTACTGAAAACCGCGGTCGTTTCTTAACTTTTTATAAAATCGGCTTGCAAACCAACCGGCCATTGCCTTCATTCAAGGCTTAACTTTTCTTCCATTCAAAGACCTTTTCGAACATACTAGTCAAACTAGTAAAACCAGTACGAAAGCCAACGAGTATTTTTCCTTTGGGCGTTAAGTAACTTGGTCGATTTGCGCTGAAGTTTCTTCTTACGTAATGTTCTCTGAAAACTGGATTTGACCTATTCGATGCAGCTGTCGTGACCAATGCAGTATTGTCAAACAATGCCATCAATACAGCAAAGATACATGCATGATACCTTTTGTTGCTGCTTTTTAGCAACTTTGGTCATGTTGAGGAGTGATGGACAAGCTTGCTGCTGTGACCAGTCACCTTCATGTCTCGAAAATACTTTCGTAGAGCATTTCTTCTTTCTTTGTGCGTTATACAGAGTGAAAACATTTCTTACCAAGGTTGGAATTTCATCACCAAATTAGAAATATCCGGGACCGCATTTATTTCCGATAAGATTGATGCACAAAGAGAAATGCATGAATAATGTTAGGATTGAAGCGGCTAATCTTCTGGGTTGTCTGGAATTTACTACTGGTGTAATATAGCAACTGCATTTCTTTTTGCAAGCCAACAAACTAAAATAGCCTTAAAACTCACTGAACGCTTTAAATTACTGTCTTGCTTCAGTGTTAAACATGCCGTCGATTTATGAATAACTTCCCACATTTTTTTCTTTGCCCAACTAAACTAATCTACTGTAGCTAAGACCTCGCCAACGTCAACTTGGAGTTCTCAGTTAGTAGTTGTTATTGAGAAACGAAGCAAGAAGATTACTTATAGTACGTTGCTAGATTTTAAAATTATCACAAAGGACTAGACCTTTCTTGAGAATAATTACATCAGTAAACGACTTTCAAAATCCCCTGAGTCTCGATCTAGTGACAACTCACTTAAGAGTGGAAGTACTGACTGGAACGTGCATAGTAACTCACTGCACATCTCGTAATTGTTCAATGAATTGTTACGCGTAAGTCGGTAACTAGTATTTTTACAACACTAAGCTTATTATAACTTTACTTCCAAGTATGTCCAAGGCAGCCAGCGTATATTGTAAATATGCTCTTAAATGTATGCAAACCACAAATCATGGGCATCGTAAGGGAGGAAGGAAGGACCTTGGTATCCCCCGGATTATGAAATTTGATGTTTTCCTATTACATTAAAAAAAAAGTTTGTTTTCTTAGTTGCGAGAAAGAAAAATGAAATTTCGGACAATTTTGGCCCTCCCTTGGAAAAATCTTTGTGGCCACCTCTGAAAAAATTCGTTATTCCCCCCCTTTTGGAAAAAAATCCTTCCGACGCCCATGCCACAAATCCATGCGAAATCGCACCACTTGGATGTCACAGATTTTTTCTTAAAATCCCAGGATTTTGAAAACGTGATTCACAGACTGGGACAAGAAAAAGGTTGAAATCCTGAAATTTCAGAATCAGGATTTCCCGCGATACCAACAATTTCTCCTCTGACATTTATGAACGATTTCTCATATTAGAGAACAAACTACCAATACGAGGGGTTCTCTGTCAAACTTATAAGTTAATTTTTCGTATACTTTCTTTTTTCCTGTTGCATAGTTACATCGGAAAAGGCTCTTCCTTTGACTTTACAGACCATATTTGCGCATGTGCGCTACTTTCGAAAACCTTCAAACGCCATCACATCTGTCTTCATCGGATGCAACTGGTCCACGAACATAGGCTTATACCTATTACTGAGTTACAGAACAATGTTGAATACATCAGAGAGAAAAAATAAGAAGCCGAAATGTTGCGAGGCGAAGTTCATTATTGGAAACTGTTTCCGATACCCAATGAAAATAAAGGACAATATTGCTAAAAAAAATTGAAAAAGCGAATTGCTATAGTTAACTCAATATCAATCTGATTCAGGGTTGTTTCAAGGAAAATGTTAGGTACCCCGTATGGACCTGTAGGGACCCGAAAAATTTCCGACTAAATTTCATACAATTACAGGTGTTTTCAACACCATCGACAGGAAATGATGATTGCTTTGTCATTTTATGGGTGAATCTGATCTTTGATATGTATTCTACACAGATATTCAGTGAAATCATGCGCATGTTTGTATGATTTTCTCTGATTCTAGGGACCTCATTTTCAATTCCAGGGACCCGAATCGGGTCCCAAAAACACCTGGCTTGAAAGACCGTGATCGCATTCTAGTTTAGCCGCAAATATCGGCCAGGAGCTAGTAATGATTTCAGGTGATTGTGTTCTACTGTTTTCGTTTTGCAAAGATAACAAATTCAAAATTTCTGAATGTAATTTTAAATTTTTTTTTATCTTAAATTTTAAAGAATTGAAAAAATTCAGGATGTAGTTTTTAAGTTTGAAATCTCTGAATGTAACTTCTCCAATCTGAAGCGATCACTTTTTGACGTATTTCACTCAAAGTCTTCAATAGACTTTTGTCTCCTCCTGATAAACAAACATGTACTAAGGAAATCATTTGGGAAGTTGTTGCGATTGATCGATTATGAAGCAAGTGTGAGGTTTTTGAAACAAAAATAGACTATCTAGTCTAGTGAGTGGGTATATGAGCTATTCTCAAACTGTTGCTTAACGATTCTCTCAATAAATACACCACTGTATTCAGCAACTATCGGCTTTTCTTTAAACCTGAGGTTACGACACGCAGAATACGCTTTGCAACTCTGTTACATCCCATGTTGGTAAATCCTTCAGCCTTTCAACAGCAAGCAACAGTTGTTTTTTTAATCAAAATATGAAGTATTTGAATATGCTGCTGCTAACATTACTGTACACTTTGAAGCTATAGTGTGTTCTGAGAATCACTATTTTTTCCTCACTCTGTAGTAAATACCTTTGCTTCACTTCTTTCTTTTGGTTTTTATACCTTTGTTGGTAAGTCATGTGTCCAGTGAAAACTACACCAACTAAATTATTTTAATCTCAACAGAAAATTACTGAAGACCAGGTAAGCTTTCACTGAAACTTGGAAAGACGTCACACTGCTTCATTACCGTTTGGGAACCGTGAAAATCCATAAATAAGGTCTTATAAGTTTTCAGTTTGTGAAGGCCAGTTTCACCCAAAGAGAGGATAACGTCAAATATCAAGAAGTATGAAAGCATCACCTGTCCGTAATTTAAAAACGAATTTTATGTTCAACAATGTTGCGGGGTAATGTAGAACATTGAAAAATATAACGGACAAAGGAAACGGAAACTGGTTGCGTAATGAACAAGTTATTTCCTGCATTTTGAATATATTTACAGAATTTTATTGATTTGTTGCATCCTGTTACAAAAGCACTGCCTCCAGATCGACGCTTTCCATCTTGCCTTAAACGTTGATGCATGAGTGTCTGCAAATCGGATTTATCATAAACTTCGAAAACAACTAACAGCAAAGCGCCACTGTGGAAAATCATCACACCAAGACTTCCTGTGTACGTGAACAGTAATCGTGACAATTCTGCTGCACCAATTCCAACAAAGCATTGAGAGGAAGTAGCCCAACAAGGGGACATACTGTAGTCTCGTTGGTTTGATAAGGGTGCTGTGTCATAAAGCCGTAGAGAGGAATTTTTTCTCGAGTAGACTGATGCTTGTAGGTTACCTAATTTACCTATTAAAAAATCAGAAACCCGCGGAAGACCACGTTGTAAAACAGGCGAATGTCTACCTGGATATTACAGTCCACTTTTGAAATTACAAACGTGAGTTTTTTTGTCGAAGCATTTCGCCTGAAAGTGCGCAATGGAACGTGTTCACACGTTAGCCGGTTGCGAATACTACAATTGCCATGACGTAAGTCCCGTCAGTCGACAGCGTTTTGCTCCCTGTCACATCTTCCTTGAACCTATTCCATCGACCTCTGGCAAAAGTCACTTCTCATTTCAAATCTTGAACGATCGTAGCTCCAACGGTACTTCGTCCTTAGTAAGTTTAAGACGAAAGATAAGAGCAAGATTGACATTGACCTAATCGTGCCTTATATCATCTGTAGGCTTGTTTGAATTTCATGAAGAGTTTTTTTCATGAAGAAGGAATCTCTGCACCACTGGCCAGATGCATGGGCGTCCGCAGGGGGCGAAACGGTCATTTCCCCCATGGAAATTGGGTCTAAGAACGAAACATTTCTAGATAACCTTGAGTCACCAATTTAATTGCGTTTGCTTGATTTAACTTTTGCATTGACGTTATTTGCCGGTATGACACTCCTACTGCACAAGAGCCAGGTTCACTGCTCTGCGGTCATGTAGTGGAGAGCTTGCAGATAACTCATGTCAGCTCCATTGCCTGCAGGGGCAGGTTGCGAAACTCGCTGAGCAGATTCTTCCACTCTTGGTCTGTACTGCGCAACAACACCATGGGAACGGATCCTCATGTGCTCTCTGCAAGTTGTAGCAAGTGTTTGCCACGTGTGTCGGGGTTGGTTGACTAGATGACCAACAAGGTCTTTCACCAATCCTACGGGACACAGCGACACTCTTTGCTTCAACGAATCAGTTATTATGCCATTATGTTTTAATTTATTCTACTATTTTACTGACAAATGGTTTCCGTATTGCGCAATGATTCGTTGTATAGTTTCTGCTTATGAGCTGAGGCATATGAAACAATAAAGCAATCAAGCAAAGTAGGGGCGGATCCAGCCAGTAAGGTTATGCGGGGGGCGATTTCAGTAATAATTGGTAGTCAAGTCTTATAACAGCTTCGCTACTGTAAGCGAGATGAAGTACACTTCACAACACTGCTGTGACAAAACAACGGACGACAAAATGGCCATATATCGCGAATGTTGTTTTCCGAATTTTACAAAATTATGGTGAATAAATATGCTTTCGTAAGTATCTTTCAGGGCGGCGATCGCCCTAATCCCTCCCTCTGTATCTGCCCCTGGATCAATGAACGTGGACATCTTTCGCAGGTGTAGTACAACGAGACAGTGAGTGCTGACAGCTGTAAGACACGTAGTTTTATACTGTGTGAAAAGAAGCATGAGTGAAAAAGAAGCATTGCTACGCCAACGAAGCGCATTTTTGTGACTGATAAGCAAAACGTCGACGTTGCTCCCTGGTGGAAAAATTTCTGATAAACTTTTCAGACGATTTTCTGATTACCATAGCTGCAGTGGCGGTTCGGCATTGGTTTTCGGAAAGCACACGATGCAAATATACCTGGGCAGATGTCGAGTGTCGCCTCGGATATATACCAGAAATTCGTCTGAAAACAGTGATAAAAAGCAGCTTGTTACTAAGCAGTGCAATGACAAAATCTTGACAGCTTTGCGATAATCGACAAGGAAAGGAGGAAGGCAGTGATAGTGCAAACAACAGCGAGACATGGAATTATTGGTGTTGTCAAAACTGTCCCTGTGAAACAACTATCCACAACCCAATCAGCCTGTGCGCTGGATACAATAAGCGACGTACAAATTGTTGATCGGGCAAGCTTCCGAAAAACTTACAGTCAGTACCGCGGTGTGGTAATGCGAGCTCATCCAAAGTACAGTAGTTGGTTAGGGCCCCGTTGATGACGTCATTATAGTATTTGTACGTCGGTAGGTTGTGGTGAAGTTTCTCGATTTGTGCTTGTCTCTATACTATAGGCCAGGGGTCTCCAAACTTTTTTGTCCTAGGGCCACACAAGCTAATAAAAAATATGTCGAGGGCCGGACTTTTTACGTAGGCCTAATGTGATTGTTTCGGATATGTTATATTCTAACAAATCGAAAAATTTTTCGTGAA
>Ga0210059_1009006_pt1 | contig 15643 bp, 10 predicted proteins | sample Ectturendosymbi2_FD_188042 | JGI IMG/M metagenome (GOLD analysis project Ga0210059, IMG submission 188042) | Ecteinascidia turbinata endosymbiont from Florida, USA - Sample 2 (SPAdes) (version 2) | ecosystem: Host-associated > Tunicates > Ascidians > Unclassified | place: Key West, Florida... | reverse complement strand
CGCCCTCAAGCCTTCCCTACTTCGTTCCACCCTTCTTACTTTGTTCCGCAGTTTTCTCCCTGCCATTTTTCTATTATTTCCGCTGTCTGCGTGCTTTCCGCCGGGGAATCACCCTTGGACTCAGTCGATTTTCGGTATGTAATGGCCCTAGTGCCATTACAAAACATAATAACTCAAGTCTTTTCAGTGCTGCGGTTTGCATACCAGTTGATATTCTATGCACTGATGAGTAAGATCAAAGCAATTAAATAGACTAATTCTGATAGTTTTACCTCGATTTATTAGCAACTTCACGTTTTTCTCACAAACGAAAGTTCTCCAAAAAACGGCACAATATGGGGATTGAATACTTTTAAAAATGATACATCTCTTTCAGTTGTTTGAATCTCGCTTATTTATGGAATGGCGCATTTGATTTGTTACTTCTTCAATAGACTATTCTTGGGATTGGAGTGAGGATAAAAGTAGAAACGCTCTGTTGAAAATGAACAAACCTTGCTTTGCAGTCAAAATGGAAAAATATTTTTATTTGGAACTTTTGTGTTCATTACCAACAAAAGCGTGTTCTGTTAATGCTGTGTCAAAAACTGAAGAAATGCGTTCTTTAAACAGTGGAAAGATCTTTTGTATGGTTGAAGTTTGCTGTCTGGATGCATCTTCAAGCCGTGCGGCATGTACGAAAAATAGACGCATGCTTTGAAAAAATTGGTGGTGGTCAAGGGAATTGTGTAGTTCATAGCATTTTTTTCTCAATAAGGTGGCAAAAGTAACAAGATGCCTTGCTTATGACATGTTCCAGAGCCTTGTTTTAGTAAATCTAAAACAAGGAGTACCAACGCTTTTATTTCTCGCTGCATTGAGCCAAGGCAAACCGGGAAAAATATTTAAAAACATTCTGAAAGCGCCAGAAACATTTTTAGTTGTGAGGTAAAACAAGTTGCAATCATTTTGATCCCTCCCCGAAAATATGAGCTGTTTGTGGCCCTCGACTGATCCAAGAAATGTCGCGGAAGCCACCGCTAATAAAGGGATAGGTTGAAAAGCATAAATGTACCCCGCATAGGGAAGTAGGGGATGCTGTCGCATGCTGAATGCTGAAAAATTGGGCAGTATTTGGGCAAAAATTTTCAACATTTGGGGAAATTATGCAGCTGCATTCACACATAACTGAGGTAGTGTCTATTTTCCCAACTAAGGCAAAACAATGGCCAAAGCGGCAAAGCCATTCTTTTTTGCTCCTGATGTCAAAATAGACACTGCCCTTGAGTGAACTGGAATCACATGGTAATTCCAAGAGCCTTCATCAAATTTAGGCCAACTAAAAAATTAATTAAGTTTTGGATAAAATTAGAAATATTTGAGCAAATTAGGAGCATTTGGGTATGGTCCAACAGCTTCAATTAAACCTGGGCAAATTAAAAAAGCTTCATTCAAATTTGGGTGAAAATAAAAACATTTACATAAATTGGAAACATATGGGTGAAGTCCATCAGTCAAGTCTTGGCAATTTGCAACAGCTTCATTCAATTGTGGGCAACTTCAAACAGTCTTGTTCAAAGCTGGGCTATATGGCATAGCAGCATTGAAATTTAAGTACATTTAGAAATGTCTGGCTGAACTATATAAACTTTATTCAAATTTGGATAAAGTTAAAATCATTTCGGTAAATTTCAACAATCTCAATGAATTTGAGCAAATTAGGACAACTTCATTCAAATTTGAGTGAAGTCAGAAATGTTTCCACAACTTGGAAAAATTTGTGTAAGTTCCAATAGACTAAATCAACTATGGACAAATGGCAATAGCTCCATTCAAATTTGGGCCAAGTGGAACATTTTCATTCAATTCTGGGCAACTTCAATCAGCCTTATTCAATACTGGTGAACTTCAAACAGCTTCATTCCAATCTGGGTAATATACAACAGCTTTATTGAAATTTTCATACAATTAGAAACATGTGGGCAAATTCCAACAGCCTCAATCATATTCGGTAATTGAAACAGCTTCATTCAAACTTGGGTACAATTAGAACCATCTGGACAAATTGAAAGAGTTTCATTCAGATTTGCATATATTATAAATATTTGGGCAAATTACAACAGTACAACTCCAATTATGGGACAATTGAAACAACCTCTTTCGAGTTTGGGTAGAGTTAGGAACATTTTAAATTATTAAGAACATGTAGTGGTAACCCACTAATCCAACTAGCCCAAATTTTTGTAAACCTCAAATTGTTGATGCCGTAAAGCGTACAACTAAAATGTAGCTGTAGCTGCAAAATGTTTTATGGTAGTAATGTGGTGTAGCTGTGATATGATACTGTGAAGTTTGCGTGTTTCAAACTTGCTTAATGTTGTGAGATTTGCAAGTGTTAATGTGTACATGAAGTATTCATGAACAGAATTAACTACGTAACTGCAGCTGTGATATGTTGTGTGGTAGTAATGTAACTGTGATTTCCTACTATTTAGGTCAGTGGTTCTCAAACTTTCTTGAGCCGTGGACACCTTTAACTGGCAAATACTTAATATATCGTGACACTTGGGTTATGCAATATCACGACAAAGCTACCAAGTGAAGACCTCTGCTCGTGGCCCCTAGAGAACCGCTCCGTGGACCCCAAGGAGAACCGAGGGCCCCGTTTGAGAAACCCTGGTTTAGGTTTTCATATTTTCCGTTTGTTTCATGCAATTAATTTCATATGTTGCATTCTACCACATTTTAATGTTTCGATTTATTGCTGTGAAGTGAAGTTTCATGAACAGTAGCAACTGTACTATTTACTGCACTACATAATTCACTAATGCAGTCCAGTGAAGCACTGCTATTTTTATAAAATATTCTTGGTGAGATTATTAGTCATTTGTCATTGGAAATGTGCATTTGTACACATTCCCTGGTAGTTGATCATATAGACTGCAGTATTTGCGTGTATCAGTCTCATATTGCTATTTTTTCTTATATTGCTATTTTTTCCTAGCATGCTGTGTTCAGCGCACATTTAACTGTCTAAACTGGAGTGGATTTTTGGTTTTCCTAATGTGACCTTCGAAGATGTAAATGTTTAAGTAAGTTTAGTATTTTAAGTACAAAACGTTGCGGTGAAGATTGCCTAATGTGGAAGGCTAAGCTATGGTATATGCTATGTATTAAATTGCCTCCTTTCCCTCTCCATACTTGAGACCTGACCTATTTGCAGCAGTGTAATATTTCAGATCGTAACCTGATATTTTACTCCTTTTCCAGATTGATTGCGATTGTAGTTAACACAACTGCACACATCTACGCTAGAGAAGAACATATCTTAGCTATTAGGATGATCGTGTTGAAAAAATAAGTTTAGAACGTATATGAAAACTTGAAAATGAAGATGCTGAACAACACCTTCCACCTTTCACACGTGGTGGCACGAACAACAATATTTTGGAGGATTTTATTGTAATTACATAACATTTTTCAACACAATAAATAGTACTATTGTTCGCATGTGGTTATGCAGAATATTGATTGCTAGTTGAGGGCGTATAGTTTTGAACCCCGGTAATTAGTCATTAGGCATGCAGACACCTTGATTTGTTTACAATGGTACGTTTTAGTCTTAACATTAAAAATTTGGACAAAACTTTTTTGCATCTCCAAAAATATGCACTCCCGTACACCTATGTTGAAAAGTGTTTTGCAGCATGTTGGAAAAGAATAATCAAAAAGGCTATCCTGAAGCCACTGTTGTATGACTTCCACAACTATTGTCTAAATTTTGAAACTTTAACCAGTACCAAGGCTTATTGCAACAAATGTAAAAAGAAATTCAAATTTTCGACTAAAGCAACATCTAATTTTCACACGTTTGACCTACAGTATTTGTATTTATTATTCGATTTTCATGTTCTATCAGAAAATAATTTAATTGCAATTTATTAATTAATTACAAGTTGACGAGCAATTGCATTTTGGTGTTTTCAGTACAGGTGATTGTAATGCAATTAAAAAATTTGAAAGAGCAAAGATCTTTAAACCATAGGTGTACGGGAGTGCATATGTTTGGGGATGCAAAAAATTTTTGTCCAAATTTGATCTTGTTTATCCCAAATAACGTATAAACAGCAAGTCTTAATGTTAAGACTAAAACGTACCATTGTAAACAAATCAAGGTGTCTGCATGCCTAATTAGGCCTACCAATTACCGGGGTTCAAAGCCGTACAACTTCAACTAGCAATCAATATTTTGCGTAGCTACATGTGAACAGTTGAAAAATGTTAGCTAATTACAAAAAAATCTCTCCAGAAATTGCTGTTCATGCCACCACAAGTGTAAGGTGTTGTTCAGAATCTTCATTTTCAAGTTTTTACAAACGTTCTAAACTTATTCTTCCAACACAATCATCCTAATAGCTAAAATTTGTTCTTCTCTAGCATGGATGTGTGCATTTGTGTTGGCCACAATGGCAATCAATCTGGAAAAGGAGCAAAATATCGGGTTACGATCTAAAGTATTACATTGCTCCAAATAGGTTAAGTCTGAAGTAAGTAGAGGGACAGGAGGCAATTTAGTACATAGCATATAGCTTAACCTTCCACATTGAGCAATCTTCACTGCAGTGTGTTGTACTTAAAATACGACAACTTACTTAAATGCAGGGATGTAGTGCTAAAAAAAGAGGTGTGAGAACGCCGTTCCCAAAGGAAAACTACACCAAATAGTTCGAATAAAGTGAGCATTCGCCTACAAGAATTTTCACGCTGGATTTTCCTGTTTCATTGTAGACTTTCGACTAGCAGTGCGAATTTGCTTGTCGTTAGCACATCTGTAAGATCGCAGCCATGTTCTAATGTAATCGTTTAGATCCCACAACTTCAAGTAACGTTACTAGTGCAAAAAGGTGTGGGAACGCGTTCCCACACCAAAAACAGATGTGGGAACTGGGAACGCCGTTTCCACGCGTTCCCACCCCACTACACCCCTGGTTAAATGTGCGTTGAACACAGCATGCTAAGAAAAAATAGCAATATGGTACTGATACACGCAAATAGTGCAACGTATATGATAAACTACTGAGGAATATGTACAAATGCACATTTCCAATGACAAATGACTTATAACCTCAACAAGAATGTCTTATAAAAATGGCAGTGCTTCACTGCACTGCATTAACATATGGGAATTATGCAGTGCAATAAATAGTACAGTTGCTACTGTTCATGAAAACGTCACTTAACAGCATTAAATTGAAACAATAAAATTGGCAGGATGCAACATATGCACTTCATTGCATGAAACAATGGAAAATATGAAAACCTAAACAATATAAAATCACAGTTACATTACCACCACGCAACATATTACGGCTGCAGTTACGTAGTTAGTTCTATTCATAAATACTTCATGGAAACAGATTTACACTTGCAAATCTCACAACATCAAGCACGTTTGAAACACGAAAACGTCACAGTATCATGTCAGAACTATCCCACATTACTACCGCAAAACATTTTGCAGCTACAGCTACATTTTAGTTGTACACTTTACAGCATCAACAATTTGAGGTTTACAAAAATTAGGGTTAGTTGGAATGGTGAGTTACCACTACATGTTCCTAATTATAAAATGTTTCTAACTCTACCCAAATTTGAATGAAGTTGTTTCAGTTGGTGCAATTTTGATTTGGGTTGTTGTAATTTTCTCAAATATTTATAATATATGCAAATCTGAATGGCACTCTTCCTATTTGCCCAGATGGTTCTAATTGTACCCAAGTTTGAATTAAGCTCTTTCAATAACCAAATATCATCAAGGCTGTTGGAATTGGCCCAAATGTGTCTAAATGTACGCAATTTTAAATGAAGTGGTTGTATATTATTCAAATTGGAATGAAGCTGTCTGAAGTTCCCCAAAATTGAATGAAGATGTTCCACTTGGCCCGAAGTTGAATGGAGCTATTGTTGTTTGTCCAGAGTTGATTTAGTCTGTTGGAATTTACGGAAATTTTTCCAATTTATGGAAATATTTTTAACTTCACCGAAATTTGAATGAAGTTGTCCCAATTTGCTCAAATTGCATTTAGATTGTCAAAATTTACCCAAATGGTTTTGATTTTATCCAAGTTTGAATAAAACTCTTATAATTCATCCAGACATTTCCGAACGTACTAAAATTTTAATGGAGCTTTTCTATATAGCCCATATTTGAAAAAGACTGTTTGAAGTTGCCCACAATTGAATGAAGCTGTTGCAAATCGGCAAAATTTGATTTGACTGATGGACTTCACCGAAGTATTTCCAGTTTATCTAAATGTTTTTGTTTTCACACAAGTTTGATTGAAGCTTTTCTCATTTGCCCAAATTTAATTGAAGCTGTTGTACCTTCCCCAAATGCTCCTATTTTACTCAAAGATTTCTAACTTTACCGAAAACGTTATTTAAATTTTTTTAGTTGGCCCAAATTCGATGAAAGCTGTTGTAATTACCATGTGATTCCAGTTCACTCAAGGGCAATGTCTATTTTGCCATCTGGGGTAAAAAAGAATGGCAAAATAGTCTCACACTATTTTGCCTTTTTGGCTATTATTTTGCCGTTGATTTATTTGGTTATTATTTTGCCTTAGTTTGGAAAATAGACACTACCTCACTGACATGTGAATGTAGCTGTATGCTTTGCCCAAATTTTGAAAATTTTTGCCCAAATAATGGCCAATTTTTCAGCATTGGGGATGCGACCGCATCCCCTGCACCCCCATGCCGTACGCTTATGCTTTAAACTGAAATAACATAATTGATCCAACTCTGGTTTGTTTTGCGGTGACTTCGAGTCGAGTTCAAAGTGATTCACAAGCAAGACTTCGGCGGACTGAACTTGCAAAAAATATGCTTTCAGCAGTCTTTTTGTGAAATACGAAACACTTTCTAAGATAAAATGTGTAATATATTGAGTACCTCAAACAGGCTAACAGCCATGTTGTATAACTTCTGGAATAGGCTTGTTTTGGCGATGTGTGAAGAATACGAGCCAAGCTACAGACTGAGAAAATCCTATCTCCATGACCATGAGTGCCCAAGAACTTTTGCTATCGCTTTTGATTTTGAAGCGTAGGCCTAAGGGTCTGTCACATAATTATGTCATTCTGTTACTGTGAAAGGTCAGATGATTTTGTCTGCGATTTGACAGTGCTTTTAATAAATAATTTATCAGTGCCACGTATACACTATGCAGACGCTTTTTCGCTTAGTTACTTACCGGTGAGGCAATTATCACAGAGATGGCTCTGCGTTGTAATTGCACCAACGTGCGGACAGGTCAATTTCGAAAGCAGCCCAAGTGGAGCCAGAAATGCACAAGTCCAACATGTTATTCATTTTCTAATAAAGCAACCATATCGTTTCAGCTCTGTTTAATGCAACAAAACTCGGTCGCTGAATTTAATAGCTCCTTGCTTGAATTAATGAGAACTATTAAGATGAAAGGCAATATTTTTCAAGACAAAATTCCGTTGAATTTCACTGAAGTAAGAATCTTTTTTAACTTAAGAGCCCAAGGCTAACGAATTAAAATTGTTGAACTTCTTATTCAGAGTGATCAGTCTCAACCTCGCGCTTTTCATGTTGTATATCTTACAGTGCCTATTGCCAAGCATTCACTATTGTTAAGAAAAATAATTGAAATGTAGGCCTACGTTTCCTTGTTTAGTTTGTCGTTGATGCGAAAAGGACACCTGCAATAAAAACGGACACACGTGTGATAACTTCACAACAGAAATAGTAAAATTTAAGGTAACTGGTGTATTTTTAGAAAAATTAGCAGTGAAAATTATTTTGAAAAAGCGTGTTTTTGTATGACGTTTGTGATCTCGAAAGCAGCCTAACACCACCTTCCTACGATTTCTGAGAAAATCCGCAATTCGAAGAATTTCAAATGAAAGGTGTACTTTCACCATGGCGGCACTCTGCACCATGTAGTACATTATGTCACAAGGAAACGAGATTTAATAGTGGTCCACTGTTGTTAAAAAAAACGCCTTCTCATTATTTCTTATTATAAATTCACGTTCAAATGAAGGAAGCAACCCTAAGTGAAAACCTTAGGTCTTGAATTCATAATTACCATTTTAAATCAAGCGATTTATCAATCAAGACGAAAACCCATGTCAAACCAAAGGTGCGCTATTGACAAGTGCGGTCACAGGGTGCAGGTTGCTGGGGATGCATCGTGCTAGCTGCCTAAGAAATGAAAAATTTATAAACCTGGTTTAGAGCTCTCTTGTTACTTTTGGAGTTAGCCTTGCATTTTAATTGGTTTATCATGACTGCGTGCGTAGAAGGTCCTTGTTTAACATTGTACATATATGCAACCCTTGTCGAAATCAGTCGGTTTCAATGTTTAAATACGCAATAGGATTTTTTGTAAAATTTCAGTAGTACTGAAGTTACGGTATGTGCTGCGTGCCGGGGGAAAAATAAAATTTTTGGCATATCCTTGATGTATTATTGGATCAACTTATTGTTTCCTCATTGTAAATTGATCTTAATCAGAGACAGTAGCAGCAGCAAACTGATTTTAAATGGATACAGCAACGGCTGGAGACTCTTAAGGAAAAATCACCATTTGTTGTATCCTAAACATTAACCAATTTCAACAGAGACAGGGTGTGTCGACACGACGTTTTTGATGCAACACAGAAAGATGAGCGCAGATAGAAAAAGTTAAACCCTGTTTTGGTATATCTTTGCTGCAATTGCACCAGAACAAGGGATGTTGCTCAAAACAAACGAATGGGATGCTACAGGCAGAAAACGTTTCACAAAAACTATTTAAATGGATAACAAAAAAGGTCAAGCTAACTGCTTGGAAGATGTTTGCAACATTGACAAGAAAAGGCAAACCTTATCTTATAGAATAATATTAGGATGTTAAAATGCAAGCATACGTATGGAATAATGCGTTGCAATTAGCAAGGTGGATTTCCAGGCTTTCTCTGCTCTGACCATCTTTATCGACTTTTGAAAAGACACTGTGTCATCCAGTTTGATTCATAAATCATTAAGATCTACTTCCGTTTCGTTAGTGTCAAATGACGCTTGGTTTAAAAGAGGTTTTGATGATTTTTGGACGACGGTGTTTCTGATTACTGACAACAACTGTAGGTTTTTAGACAAATCAATTGAGTTTGGTGCGATTCAGCAAAGAGCAATTCCGTAAAATCTGTGAATGGAATACTTGAAATTGAAAAAACATCTTTCTAATGAAAACATAATATGTTACTTCGGCAAATCAGCCTGCTGTTTTCGAAAATGGGTCAAACTAAAGCTTGAGCTCCATTACATCAAGGGATTTGTTTTTTGTTCTTGTTGCAGCAAATAACCAGAATTGAACCGCAGCTGCTATTTTTCTGCACAAACTCAAAGCAAATTTTGCAATGTATGTGGTGGCCCACCAAAATGGTATAGCGTCCACTTATCGCAAAAACTGTCGGTTAACTTTTTGCTCAAAATTTTACATGAAAAGTAGCGTTGCGAATGGCAGGATGTAAACACATCCATCACAACAGTTAATGAATGGAAGGCGGAACGGGAACGGTCATAGATTTAGCTACAGCCGGTTTCGATTTTGCATACATAACAATTATTTTTTCATACGTGTTTTCAAGTTTTCAGACGTTGACATTTCTTTCATTTGTTTGCTTGATTTGCTAAAGGCGATCACTTTAAAAATCCATGTCTTCAACAAAAGCGTACAAATCCCATGGAGTGGTCAGTCCCGTCGCCACGGGGGGCTTTGGTGGGCTTAGCCCCCCAAACAAAGCTCCAAGCCCCCCAAATTGAAATATGAAACACTGTAAGTTAGTGGAATTTTTGTCAAATTTGAATGTCAAACCCCCCCTGCACGAACATAAAGCCCCCCGCACAAACGTGAAGCCCCCCTATTGACAGCTTTTTGGCGACGGTTCTGGGAGTGGTCATGGCACAACTGCGTCCTGGAAAGCGACAATTAACCTTAAAAGCAGCATTCTGTGGCTATAATACCGTGGAAATGACTTCTGGTTTGACAAAACGTGAAGCTCTAAGCAAATTTCAGGTATTGAAAAGAACAAAGGCAAATATCATTTTGGAAATTAGAAAAAAGCTGTTCTGCTGAAGATGAAGGTATCTTCAGCCAAATTCAATGAATGCCGTAAAACAAGTTAAAATACAAAAAGGGCAGGATGCGCTGCATGCACAGAAAAAAAGCGAACGGTATGTCGTAGTTTCCGTCCTGCTTCCCATTCAGCGACTATAAAAATATTTCGACCGTAAAATATACTGGCATGCTGTTAATTGAATTCAGTTCGCTTCGAGTAGACCTACTTCCCAAAGTTGGCGATTTTGTTTCCAGGGCTGACGTCTAATCAAACCAATCACTAGTTAACTTGAGCAAATCAGAATTTTTTAACAGTTATCTATACGGTCATAGCGACCTCGGAAGCATTTCTTTGATCCACGTTTTTGCGTCTGCATGCAATTTTATTATATCCTGCAAACATTGGCGTAACTAGATGTTTGAGCCAGGGGGAAACGTAGCTGAAAGTGGTCTACTGGCCGCGCCCAATGATGCTTAATCCGCATGTGGATGGCTATAGTAAAACCCTAAATCACTGTAAAATACTCCGGAAAACACAAAAAAAGCTTGAAAACCAAAATATAATCTGAGTGGGGGCCCGTTTTTTACATTTAGCTTGACAGAGGGGGAAAGTCGCTCCTCTTCCGACCCTACGCCACTGCCTGCAAACGACTTCAGCATATCTTTTTCTGCCTTCTCTCGACCATGTGTTGATCACTAATATTTGTTTTGTGCTGCTCAGTGTATGTGCTGCAGTGTAGTATGTGTATATGTAATTAACAACACCGGCACTCACTATAACGCGACAAAAGACCTTTATTCAGGCGTCAACCTGCTGCCAATTTCCGTTAAATAAATTAAAGTTAATAATAATCACTCTGAAATAAAACTTGCGTCATAGAGTATGGTGTAAAAATTCAGAACATCCCCCACCAAAATTTTCTATATCAACAGATTCCGTTTGTGAAATGCACGATCCAACGTAAAATGCAGCGGCATATACTTGAAAAAATACCCAGGAGCTCATAATACACACGGGGCGCTATTGGCCATTATAATCCAAATTCAGTTGGAATTTCAACCTATAGTCTGAAAGCTGGTTTTAACGACGTGGCTGATTCAGGACGCATTCAACGAAATAGCACAAACACTTAAGATTTGCGTAAATTTAAGTTCCTCTCTGATATACAGAGACTGACTAAAATTTTTCACTCTTCCTTCGATAAGGTGACGAACGTTAAGCTGCAAGGCGCATTGTTCCTTTTCAGATACGCCAAACCTCTATGGCCTGTGCGATCATAGATACGTAACAGCAAAGTCTTGATGTTTTCCAGACACCGAGATATGCTGGAACTACTCATAATAGAACTGCTCAAGGATATCGACCAAATGCTGGTCCACCGACTGCTCCCAGGTAAGGCTGAATGTGACTTGGCTGAGTCCAAGAACTTAGAGAATGCCGCGGTCAAACAGACAAGATTGCATAACACAGGGTCACTCAAAAACGAAGAAAGAATTGTGATTTAAACTGGAGGCGTAAAGCGGCTTTACCGGGACGAATTCAAAGATTTTTTAAGTAACAAGCTTGGATTTAGAATGTCGTTAGGAAAATGCGTTAACCATGCTCATTTGAAGCATTAAGGCAGGGATTACAAAATATTTGTTGCTGCATGATTACGAATTCTTGAAAATTCACGCTGTAAAGCCACAAACTACCATTGTTTTTTGCTAAAATCTAAGAACACAGCGTAAAAAGAATATTTTCTTTGAAATATTCACATGCAGTACTGCAGATCTGGTGCGACACGTGAGATGTAGGAACTTGAACTTCAGCGTTGGATCCAAACTTGGTATTTGAGGAGGGATTTCGAGAAAGGAGCCAAAAGAATTCATATTCAACTCTTATTATACATATGTGTGGGATTGTCTCCGGTTTAACCGTGGAAAGGCTTTGATGGTCTGAAACGTCAAGAAAGCAGATTTTAAAAACTCACCTCTAAGCTTATTTTCGGTTTTTGCTGGCGCTGTCGTTTAAAATTATTGGAACGATAACTTTTCAACTGACTGATGAGGTATGACACAATTGATGATATACTTCATGTGCTTATGGTGGTCATCACGCTTTTGGTTTGTGAGCACCACCATAAGCGCAATTTTGTTGTAAAATGTGAGGGGACAGCTGGGTGTGAAACCAATATGTTACGAAATCTAAAGAGAAAAATGTGGGGGCACATGGCATATTACATCCCCACTGTCTGAAAAAGTGGGGAGACGCGACCCCGTGCCCCCCACCTAATTGCGCCCATGAGCACCACATCCTAAGTATTTTTACTACTGCGTTTGCCAGAATAAAGATTAAGGATAAATATTTCTTCTAAATTGCAGAACGAGCATAGTGCTTTCGGGAAACTTGATTAGATTCTTTTGTTCCTGATCATGTGTGGAACTTAGCATTCATGCAAAGGTTACAACAAACAAAAATCAGCTTATTTCTTCGCACTTTCGTAAATACCCAATACTCCTCATTTTTACTGCCAGTCACTTTTTAATTTCATTCTAGGCCACTTGTAGTTAAGAAAAACGTCGATAATTTAATGCAGCTTATTTAGGAGATGAAAACGTGGTACGTAAACTAAGCTGGTGGAACCAGTGATTCCTTTTATGAGGAGTACGAAAAGCATCATACATTCTTGAGATTTAAACGTGATTCAATGCAATACACTATGCACTTATTAAATGGAGACCAAATGAAAACAATTATGCGGATAAGCTGTATTTAAAAGTAGATGTAGCAGAGAGAATTCGAAAAGTTCCACTGTATTTCATTCCAAACCACACCTGGAGCCAAGTTCACACTTGTTGATAGCAAATGTTCAAACTTGTTTTAAGTAAAATTCTACAATCTCAAGCTTCGTTTCCGCATTCGTATCGTTCCTTGCGCATTGCCTTACTGTTATGCGGAATGCGGTAATTAAGGATAACAGCACCAGACTTTACCAATTTCCTTCCACCTTCACGACAACGTTACCTTGTAGGCCTATTCCATGCAGTGTTACTTGGTCTCCACTTATCCATCGTAAAGTGCAATAAAACAAGGGCAGTGTTTTTCTATTAAGATCAAAAGCGGGTTGTAATATGCATCGGTAGTTTAATTTACTGGTGAAAGAGTCCTGTCAATAATTACGCCATAATCCTACACCAGCTTGTGCTTTTCAACAGTGCGCTTTCATTTTGAAGGAAATCTGCTTCAAAATACGGTTTGTAGCGCTTGCAGTGTGCCATGTTATATGCTGTGAGACGCCTGGAAATGAGACATATGTGTAGAAAAATGACGCCATTTCAAATGACACAATTGCCCTATGAGGTTGCTTCCATTCGCTCCCTGGAAGTGCCACGGCACGCAAATAATATTCAAACATTGCCTGGTCTCTTTGTCCCCTTGGAAAAGTTTCTGTCGACGTCTGTCCTACACACGGTCGGAACAAAATAATATTTTCAGGAGGCAGAATGATGTAACTTGTTGCAGTCAGGGTTGCGGAGTTGGAATCGCAAGGAATCGAAAGTTTTTGGGTGGAGTCGGATTCTTAAGAGCACTAGAAGTCCAATTGATTCATTTTTTACATCACTCTCCTAAGTTAGGAGTCCTAACTCGTGCCTGTTGAACATTTCAACATTTCAACTTGAAATGGTACAATTTCTTTTGAAACTTTTATTAAAACAAAGAATTCTTGCTGTGCACCACGATTTCCATTGATTGCTAGACAGTGGTGTAGGATGCGCCTTTAAAACCTTGTAGGAGCTGGGGGTGCAGGGGTGCAAGCGCACCCCAAAACGTTTTCAATTGTCATAAGTTTGAGCAAAATATCAAAAAAATTGGGCAAAAAACTTCGACATTTTTTAGCATCACTAATGAAGTTATACTTCTTTGTTAAGTGTACAAATAAAAATTTGCGATGTCACAGAAAACGCGTTGAATATAGTCAAAAAACTGTTTCGAGTGACTTCGTGTTTTAGTATGTGAGAGTTGATGAGTAACTGACTCATTTGAAAGTTTGGGCAAAAAAGGCATTTTATTTACGTGCTTTATCAATTGTACACTGGGAATCAAATATGCTACAGAGCACCTACTTCATATCGGTAGAGTCCATGCCAAGCCAGCACAGAAAGGCTGTGTTTTCAAATTTAAGTACGGTGTTTGGATGAGCACATTTTGCCACACAATATATTACATGTTGCGTACATGCAGTGGCGTGCAGAGGGGAGAGGCGAACGGGCGACGGCCTCGGCGACCCAAGGCAGGGGGCATCCAAAGAGTGAAATTACAAAAATTAAAATTCTGTAACTAGATGATTTTTCGTATTGTATTCAAGTGCCAGTAATTCGGCCTCGGATTCTTCAATATACTCAGGGGTGTAGTGGGGTGGGAAGGCATTCCCACACCTGTTCGCACTGGGTAACGTTATACTTGTAGATGTGGGCATAGGCGTAGCCAGGGGGGCCAAAAGGGCCATGGCCCCCCTCAAAATTTTGAAAAATATTGTCATTTTGTGCTTTGAGAGGCGTTTTTCCAAACAAAATAGTGTTATTCGCCTAAAATCATACATTTACCCCCCAAACTTTTTGGGCTGGCTACGCCACTGGATGTGGGATCCAAACGATTACATTAAAACATGGCTGCGATGCCACAGCGACACACAGATTCGCATTGCTAGTCAAAAGTCTACAGTGAAAATGCGTGGAAATTCTTGTAGGAAAATGCTCTTTTTATTCGTGGGAACGAGGTTCCCACACTTCTTTTTTAGTACTACAACCCTGCCTATACTCAAGGTGTGCGACGCACACCCAATCAAACTGGTAGTGACGTGACCTTGTCCACATCGTGTGATCAAGGGAAAATCACAAAAAAGTTTGGAAGATAATTATGCACGTTTAATTCGTTTCTAAGCCAAATTTCAAAACTGTCTTATTTTAACTTGCTTGATTTAGCTGACTTTTGGATGCATCACTAGTGACCCGTTTCGTTTTTATGTGGCAATCCTGGGTGTGCGCTACACCTGTGCTTGCAATATGTGCATCATTTCGAGCTTCGTCATTAATTGGCAGTTCAGGCGGAATGATCATAAGGACTCACACAAGCCCATATCTGTACTGTTCCCCCAGTAGTTTTACATATAATAGCCACACAATCAGTGGCGTAACTAGAGCTTTGAGCCAGGGGGCAAACTTTGCTGAAGGGGGCCCATTGGGCACCGTTTGGGAATGCAATAATTATTTCCCAAAAATTCACGTATATTGCATATATATGGGCTTTAGCCTTCGCATGTTCGCGCCACATATATGTAGCTGTAAATCTTCATGCACACCCGGTTCCTGGTGAATCGCACATTCAACGACACCCTTTAACGCCCACCAGAACCCATATATTAGCCCTAGGTTTTTTGGTTATAACTCGCCAGCTGCTGCAGCTAGAGAGGTGTTCAAACCCTCTACAGATGCGGGAAGACTTCTTGGTTCTATTTTTAAAAAAATTTTTTGATTCGGGTGAGGGGTTCG
>Ga0210059_1009005_pt1 | contig 15644 bp, 12 predicted proteins | sample Ectturendosymbi2_FD_188042 | JGI IMG/M metagenome (GOLD analysis project Ga0210059, IMG submission 188042) | Ecteinascidia turbinata endosymbiont from Florida, USA - Sample 2 (SPAdes) (version 2) | ecosystem: Host-associated > Tunicates > Ascidians > Unclassified | place: Key West, Florida... | reverse complement strand
TTGTTGATATTGACTGGCAAGGGCGCAAACCCCATTATTGCTGGTTCCGTGCCACGTTGATGCTCGTGCCACTCCTTGTGCACTTCCCGTTCGTGACGTCGCGCCGACCGAGCGACCTCAACAATAACACCTTTCTACAAGGAACCGAACTGATCGCAGGCTCTTGTTTGTGAAAGTTGCATCTGGCATTGCCTTTACATCCTAGTCACAGATCACAACATCATTTTGTTGCGAACGGAGGCGGCAAGCGCGCAAAGCCTCACATTGTGACAACAATCAACAGTTAGAGATCATTTGACAAGATAACTCTACGACTCCATACTGCAGTAACCCGTAGCAAGTATTATCAACTACTCGCCAGCAGCATTACCGAGATTACTCTAGTACTGCTTGTCAGGGTTGCCAGGTAGTCATAAGCAAAAAAGGCCAGATTAAACCTTAAAAAAAAACAAATAGTACAGAAAAGCCAAATACAAGACAAGTACAGAATAACACATTTTTCAAACACCCAAATGCGCTTTTAAAAGGCACTATATACATATTTTATACACAAAAAGAATAAAGTTCACTTCATTAATTCACTTCTCGAAACTTTTGGTCTTGCTGAAGAGTAACCTAAAACTGCAAACCTAAAAGCATGAAACAACAAAACAAAAAGTGATGAATTCTCGTGCAGAATTTCCAATGAAAATTCAGCATTCTGTGTCCAGAAACAGTGTCTAGAAATATGCCGAAATCATCTTTAAATCTGCAAAATCGACATAAAAAATCTAGTTGGCCAATTTTTTGGCAAAAAAAAATTTCAATCGGCCCTTTTTCAAAAATAAAAAAGCCAATGGAGTTGAAAAAAGCCATAAATTACAAATTTGGCTTCAAAAAAGCCAAACTGGCAACATTGCTGCTTGTTCGGGCCACAAGGTACAATTCTTAGCGCACTCTCCGTTCGTGGTGCATTGCGCATGCGACGCCCCGCCGACCGAGCGGCCCTGAACAATAGCCAGCACAGTTAATAACCAAACAATGATTGATTTTTTGTACATTTTGCTCCAGGCTTCTGCGGGCTTCACGGAACTCTGTAAAGGGCCACATGCGATCCAGTTTCCTACTCCTGGCTTATGGTTTAACTTTTCTGGATCGTTACGCACTGATGGAAGAAGGGACATTGAAAATAAAATATACTTTAAGGCTGATACAGGAAAGCTGTCATAATAGCATGTTACAACTTGAAACTTCTTAAAAGTGTCTGTAATTAGAATCTGGTTACTGGTTACGGACCGGATTATGGACCGTCTTATGGCCAACGGTGGTGATCACACATGCGCCGCTAACTGCATCCGGAAAATTTTTATCGGTTTCCCATGACTTAAACCGTAGACAACCGTACAGTAATTCTTTTAATGATCGGTTAATTGTATTAGGTAGAGACAGACCACGTCTGTACGATCTACGAATTGCTGAGTACTAAGACAGAGAAAACAAGATTAAAGCGGTACAAGAAATTTGCCTTTGCACTGGGCAAACTGAATGTGAATTTGACGTGAGGAAAATTTTTTGTATTTATTTAATCTAGCAGCATCATGACGCTTCCAAATTATCTTGAACCAATGCATATGCGCGAGTGCTTAGATCTTACAGCCACAAACAACCAAAAGTCTGTACTGAGTGTGAAACCTGTCTAGTCTGGAGCATTATTTCTTTTTAGCAGTATCGGCTACTTACTGAGGTCGCGCATAAGACGTTTTCATTTCCTTGCTCATTCACTTTTGAAATTGTTTACTTTATTCTACAAACAATACATTTGCTGTTTCAATGAAACACACATTGCTCTGCCTTTTTCTACAAAATGTTCTGACACAAACCTTATGAAGGATTGTCAACCGCAATTCAATGCACTTGAACAGAACTAGCTTCACAAAGCAAGCCGTTGACGGGAAGACACATGCTTTCTGTGTGATAGTATTACATAATACTTCAGCCTGTTTCCCATAACTGGCCGTTAGTCGTACACGTTCGGACGCGTAAACCGGATTCTGTGTGTATAATACGTTAAAACTTAACACGAAACGATGGAATGCAACGATTTTTTATTCCAAAAATGTTTTCTCAAGCAGATCGAAAACTGGTACGTTACTTAACGCAAGCTGTAATGCTCTTCGTTTTCATGCAAGTAGCTGGAACATTCCCATTACCATGAGATTCAGTTTGTTAAGTATATAAATATATATGCGTAATAACTACAAAGATTTGTGTAATTTTGATACTACGATTTATTGTTTTGTTTTGCCGTTTACTAAGTGTCAAAATATTCCCATTGCAATCAACTGAGATAATGCTCTTGTCAGACTATTTTTGCGTAAGGGATTTACAAGCAGTTTTTTTCCAGTAATCTTTGCATGTGATGGCTCACGCGTAGTAAACTCTAGATGGTTGATGCGAAAATATGGTTTGCATATAATATGTGTTTTTTCTGATCAACTTTAAGTTCATTAGAATGTTGTAGTTTATTGTTCATCATACTGACTTAACATGTTGTGTCATCGTGGCTTGCTGTTTTTTTTCAAATCTTATCTGCTTTGTTTTGTGAGAGTTAGTTCATTGTTGTATTTCATGTATTTTACAGCACTTCACATAAGACTTCAACAGCGAAAAACCGTTTATCGTCGACTTTACCGACTGATGACGACAGTGAATATAGTCACGAGGATCTATTTTCAAATGATGAATCTTTCCCTCCAGAATTACTTCACGCTCGAGATCCCTCACCTATCGACCAAAGCTTGCCGTTTGGAGCGTCTCTAGATCCATTAAAGGTTATCTTTCGTTCTTTTTAGCTAAACCTAAAAACTGGCGAAGCTAATGCCAATCTCCCGCCACCTGAATCTGGCGAAGTGTTTGCATGTTCATCCTATCGTGCTGTGTGCTTACTGTGTTCGTTTGTTTACTGGTTTCATTTACAGCCCCACTCAGTGTAGTGTTTTTGCCTTGCGCTGTTAAAGTTCCTACTCTGTTGTTAAGCCGGTGCAAAGCACACCAGAGTGGGATTACTGTTGCTTTTTCCCATGGAAAGACCCTCTTAGGGGGACAAATTGTAAAGTATGAGCGACTTCTGCAGCACTTGTAACGGTTCTCCATGGTATCTATGGCCAATCAAACCCTTCTAGTAAGTTTTTCAACTGTTCAGTTGGTTATTCGACATACAACAAAACTTCATCCTTGCTGCGAAACACCAAGGAATGTGAAATATTAAGACAACGCTTGAAACGTTGATTTGATGCACAAAACTGGGTTCTTAATCTATAACATATTACAAGAACATGCAGATGCAAATCCTGTATGCTAAAGTGAAATTGCGTTCCTGTGCGCCAGTAAATGAAACTGAAACTTGTTTTGCTTTAGGTCTTCGCCTCGCAGCAGTACTTGTTGCAAAGATTTTGTCTAAAAAAAATATTTCTATTGGAAAAGACAAAAGATGTCTTAAATGGTCCAAAGAAAAGAGTCCCAGTCGACTTTAGCTTTGACTCAGTTACGGTGCTGCCATATGTGGCATGTTGTTTTGTAACATGATGTAGTGAAGTCGTGTCACTTATCAGAAATGATAGAAGTGCTGATTTTGGCAATGTGGTTTTCGTGCAGAAGGTGTAATAGTTTTTTTGTAAGGTCAGAACCATTCAGAAGGTTTGTGAATGTCATGGGAAAATAACATTGACCTGGCTCTCGCAAGTCGTACTCCATAGCTTGGTTTTGAGTAAACTGGCAGCGGCCAGTAGAAGCATTACAAACGCGAAGCGATCATCCTGTTGTTCGTAATTGCATTAGTGTGCATTGGGTTTTATTCTGCTTCCGATTGGTGTTAACGTCTGGAGTTTCATAAAAGGCTTTCGCGCTTTTGGAACAGTGGTGGAGATAGGTCGCTTCTTGCGTATACCGATAGATCATGATTTTAGTTATTTTCTTTCGGTTGCTGTTGTGACATTTGCTCGATGTGAAAGCATAAGATGGCGTCGGTAGAATCGTTTTGGTTCGATGCTTGTGCGATTTTACTTGAACCGACGCTGTGGAATTTTGACTTCGTTGTACATGCACAGGCATCCTGTATCAGTGCGTATGAAAGATTAAACTTTTGTCTTTGCGAGGTTGCGTAAGTCTTTTCAAAAGATACAAACAACAACAAATCATCTGCAAGGAGCAAATGCTTGATCTTGCGGCTTCCAACAATAAAACCATTGTCGGCTCGGCTGTGACTGCCTATTCAATTCATATAGAGGAGTGGTGACCGTGCACAAAGTTGTCGGAGTCACATGCACCCTCATCGAGCATGTTTTGGGTTAATGCTTTTGGAAGGGACACAAACATCTGAGCAGCAAAATAATGACTTGATGGCCAGTGGTAGATGGCCGTTAACTCCGTAGTCCTACAAAACTCTATTTCCAAGGGGGGCCCAAAGTCTCCCTGAAATTGGAAATTTGACATTTTCTTAATAAATTTTTAGCAAAAAAAGGGTCATTTTGTTAGTTTCGAGTGGGCAAAATGAAATGTAACAACTTTTGGCCTCACCTGGAAAATCTTTTTTGCTTCTCCGGGAAAATTCCACTATTGCCCCCCCCCCCGCAAAAATCCTTCCGACTCCCATGCTTGTCATGCTCTCAAAATTTCTCGAAGATTTGTTGGAGAATGAAATTTGGTTTGTGGTGCTACGGCGAGGTCGACAACCGCACAGAGTATCCTCGAGCTTAGGTTCAGTATCTCCCGGCAACTTTCTTCAAGGCACTGGGCAACTTCTCCAAGGACCCAAAGGAGGAAAATGCCCTGGCAGTTATGACACTACTTCCTGCCTTGTGCATAGGGATGATCGCCTCAGTTTTCCAATCTTTCGGTTCCCTTCCAGATCGTCGGGCCCCTTGACACACACGAGTTACCCAAGGAATTCCATCTCTGTTCAAGGCTTTCCGGATTTCAGGCCGGATATCAAGACAGCCTGCATTCTTCTCAGCTTTCAGTGTTGACAACTAGGGCGACTTCGGTAGTAGTGAAGGTGTTTTTCTCTGCGAGGTGCACCTCATGTGTGTCTGTAGGTATGATGAGAGTGACTGGGATCGAAATATTTTTAATATATTTCTCCAACTGCCAGGGATATCTTCCTCACAGCAGCGTTTGGCAACATTTGGGTCTTTTGATCTAACTGTATTAGATCTTTTGCCATGGAGACGCCGGATTGTTTGCCAGAACGCTTTGTTGACTTGCCACTTATTGGGACCCAGTTCATGTCCGTAAGGCGTACTATCGCTTGAACTGCGAACTTTCGCGACCAAGCGTATCGTGAATGCAACGAAGATTCGACCTTGTTTTGAAGCTACGCTTCCAAGTCAATTTCTTTGCTCGGATAGCATCTTTTACCACGTGGTTCCACAAATAAAGGTGTTACTTCTTAGCTATCTGTCGTCACGCCAAGTCGTTTCTGTCCACAGACCCAAGCAGCTGATGAAGTAGCAGATGATTTGAACAACCGCTAATCTTCTCCATTCGATGTGCATTCTGGAAACTCTGGGAACAAGGAAGTTACACTGTCTCGCTCTGCAGAAGTGTGTTTCACATCCATACCCATCATGGTTTCCAATTTTCTCGGTAGGACCTCCTAGTCCTGCGCGTTTGTGTAGGCCCTGTTGGTACTTCCAGATGTAATTTGCAGAAAGCCTGGCTGTGATCGGTCGGCAATTCTGCGCCCTTTTTGACACGAACGTTCAACACTGATTGGACCATGTCAGTTGAAACGATATAGAAATAAATCAGTGACCGCTGACCCAACGAATCTCTGCAACAGGTTTCCAAATCTCTGTTTTGGAAAAATGTGTTCATGATGCAAAGAGCTTTGTTACAACGCAGTTGCAAAAGCTTTTTGGTACCGTTTATATTTCCATCGCCATATTGAACGATCACACCCTGCCATACATCAACGTCATATCCAACGTCTGGACTGAAGTCTCCCAAAAGGATCGTGAACAGGTTAGCTGTAACATTTCGCAGGACATCACTAGTTTCCTCCACAGGCACAGGGTATTGGTGCAGTGGACTTCGGCCGTATACCTCTATCAAACATAGGGAGCGGCACATTAACTTACGCCTCGAAACATACACCTTTCCTCCCAGCGGGATCCATTTCTTATCAAGTCCTGCTGCTATCAAGTTATCGTTTGTCGGTCTGCAGTGGTTGCAGGTAAAATGTCTGCTCTTATGTCGTGCCATTCCATAGGCGGCAGTTGAAGCAAGTACCGCCTATAGAAAGTGTTTGTGGTGACTTTTGAAGCTGTTTTCGAGGTTTGACGAGATTTCAACTACACTGCTTGCTTGGATGTGTTCTGCACGGTCGATACATAGAACACCTTGATGATTGGCGAGGATTCCAATTCGCTGCGGTTTGAATGCAAATTTTAATGTGAATCGATCATTTGTTTCCGACAGCATTCCAATTGGCCCGCCATATTAAGCTGAACCAAAACGGCTGGTGTTTGCTTTTAGACATAAGATTGGAGGGGGTATCTATATGCGCTATCCTTAGGCACTTTGAAATATTTGGTTTTAGCGAGCGAAACAAAAAACGAGAATTCGAAGTATAAAGTTTTAATTCTGCATAAATTTTAGTAACGCGAAAATAAAAAAATTTGAAGATTCAAACGTTAGCTTCTTTTTTTGTTATTTTGAAGGATGTAGTCTGGTTGTTTGGGTTGGGAAGCGATGCAGCAGTAGTGCTAATCTGCCGCGACAAGTGAGCGGTGGTTTGGAGGGTAAAGTGCACCCCAGACAGTTTCGGGGAGAAGAAAGTGTAAAATTTTTAGTAGTAAGTGGAAAAGGCGTATAAAAAAGCGAAAATATGTACCTAGAAAGACTAATTAAAAAAAATACCTTGCAAGGCGTAACGTGTTTTTTCGTAAGGCGGTTAGCACATTCACCGAAATAGTTGGTGCAAACAACGCATTGGTGGTAGGTACTTCCCTGCTCAATACCAGTTTGTATTTTACAAAAAATCTGAGTAAAAGCTGCTTTGTGCTGACCAGTCTGATAAAATCATGCATGTCATACTCTACCACCGAATAAGCATGAATCATAATGCCGCAGCCAGCAAGTTGTTTGGCAAGTCGTACTAAAAATGATTTTCGGGTGCAGGTAGTTTTTTAAATAGTCTTTCTGCGAAAAATTTCTCTGCAGCTGCACTGTGCAAAATATTTGTTGGGTCGGGAGATTCGGATTTTTTTAATCAGTTTTGAAAAATGCTGGAGATTCTGACTTTGTAACATAGATTTACTGTCGGAACTGTTTTTCTGAATCTAATTTCCCTTGTTTCCCAACTCAGCTTGGATCGTTTAGTAGCCGTTGTCAAGCTTGAAAAAGAACTCTTGCACTGCGGATCAACTGCAATGAACAAGATGATTTTTGTGCGAATAGTTGTTAAAGATGTAATAAAGGTCTTGCATAAACTGATGCTCTGATGGTAAAAGCATACTCAAACTCGGCAAGAACATGTCGACTGTACACAATCTGCCTATCACTTGTCTTTTTAACAGAGCTGTTGTAATCGACCCACCACTTTAACTCTTATTGATTTTCGTGTTTCGGACGTTGGCATTGCCATGGAAATTTATAAAGGCAGATATGCTTTGCTTAAATGTATCCAAAACAACATGGTGCGAAATTCTCAAGTACGAGACAGTATCGCCGTCTGGACAATTGCGCAGTGCAACATGTGTGCCAAGTCCTTGAAAAGTGTCATGTTAACTTTTCTAGTAGCCGACTAGACCTATTCGTCTGGGCTACTCACTTTTGTGAAGTGGCTTTTTGATGGCGTGTTTATCTGGTTGCTAGGCGTTATAAGGGCTAGCTACGTTTCTTTTTTTATTTTTAGGTGAAAGAAACTCCTACCAGTGAAACAAGGTCACCGTCAATACCCGAATGCGAAGCCATCATCAGATATTTACATCGGGTTCGTCAGCACCGGCTTTAGGATATCTTTGTGTGGGCTTTCATCGACGGTTATTCGGTGAATTGTATTTTTACGTCATATATCTAGTACAACACTGCATATTACTTGCAGCTCAGTGCAAGGCAGCAGGAAGAGAATTCGAGTCTTCGAGCTGATCTCAGAGATCTTCTCTACCTCAATAAACGCAGCAATAGAAATTCCACAAAATCAACCGTAACGGATTTCAGGTATTGCCCGTGCGAATAATGCTGCACGATTTGTTGTTGGTATTGTTAGTAAAACGAAGCGTGTCGTTGTGTGATCTTTGCAACCAAATATCATTTCATAGAGTCTAAGTAATGTGAAGTATTTTCTTGGCACGTGGCAAGCCATTAATTGTACTCATTTGTCCGAATATGCCACCTGCCCATGAGTTCTGATTCCAGTCCTCTTAACGTCGAAACATTTCCATTTTGTATGGATCCAATCCAGGTACAATGCGAATTGACTGATAAAGATGTTTGACTTCACAATAACAGTCCGTGGTGCACTGCATTGGGTTTTTATATGATATACGGTGAGCAGTAGTCTACTTACTTGCATGGGCCTCGAAAGGAGAGAGGGCATGGGGGCCAAACCCCCCTGGATTTTGAAAATTGACATCTTCCTATTAAAATTTTAGCAAAAAGGAGTTGTTCTCTTAGTTTCGAGTGGGTAAAATTGAATTTCACCATTTTTCGCTATCCCTGAAAAAATCCACTATTATCCTCCCTGGAAAAAATTCTACCGACGCCCATGCCTGCTTGTCAGTTTTTTTCGATTGTTTGAACTATTACACTAGGGAATTCAAGTTCACAACTAGTCTGTACACAGGTGAAGAGTTTGAATCAATCAGCAAATTTTTAATAGGAAATTGATTTCACGTAACACTGCGCGTTGTCAGTATCAGTACTACAACCCGCAAGCAACGCATACGGGCGAAACGCTGAAAGGCTATCGCCTGAGCAGACACTGCGGAATGCCATGATCGCGAAAGAAGCGCTATCAGACACACTGGAGACTCACCGCAGACGTCAGTGCTAATATTAATGCATGGAATAGTTCTACCTGCTGCTGTCAAAGTAGTTGGGTGTCGCAGTAAAGGAGGAAATGAGCAGAAGCATCGGTGTTGTAGACAAGGATAAGATAAAGCGCATATCCCCACATGCGAAATTTGCGTTCTAATCCCAGTACATGTGTCCACCGCCAACGGTGGACAGCATGCTGTATGTTTTGAGTAGCGATGTTGCCAGTTTCCTGAAAATCTGAATGTTGTGCTGCTCACAATCTACAGCGTAAGTCTATTTTATTTCAGAATTTTTTGTCGTTCAACAGAATGCTTTTTGCGTATGCCCAGGAGCAAAAAAACACTTTTTTAATCCATTTTGTTGATTCTCGTCCGTTGTAATGCACCGTTATTTTATAACGGTGATGATCAATTTCGGGACGTTGCAGACAACTGCCCACAGTGGTTAATACAGCGAGATTTATGAAATTAATGTTGTATAGTGTGAGTTCGCACAGGCTCTGTTTGAAACGAGTTAGAAAATTTTAATGTGCTTGATAAATCTAATTTCCGAACGAGGATTTTGGCGTTAACCACTAAATTATCGTTTTTTTGTAGCTTTCTTAGACACAAACTGCGGCTGGAAAGACTAGCGCTTCATATGCGTTTTGGATAAACCAGGGTTTCTCAACCGGGGCCCTCAGCCCCCGTTGGAGGCCACGTAGCGGTTCTCCAGAGCCCACGAGCAGAGGCCTTACTAAAAGCTCTGTTGTGTTATTGCAAAATCCTATTGATGAGTAGGGGGCCACAAGTGTTGAGAGTCTTTGGAAGGGGGTCACAACCATGAAAGATCATGAACCATGGAGATAAACTCTCAAAATCATGAAGTTTTCCAAAGTGATGAAATCCTAAATGAACTTTTAACCGCTATCAATAGTTTGTGATGTGCTTTTCTAGCAGGTAAAAGTAATTCAATTGTGTTTCAACGCATGACTAACACTTCGTAAAAAAGACATGGAATTGTATTTTCAGCTCCAGTTTTGTTTGAATCAGAAACAAATTTGTGTTTACTAAGAGGGTAGAGTCCAATTGACTCGTTGTGAATTGCTTGTAGAAAGTGGTATATTTTGCTATACATTCCAACTTGCTTCAGCAACAGATCGCAGACGATGTGTCTGGTGATACATTATTTCTTCCTTGTCAGTATCAGAGGTATTGCGTTTCACAGGAATGGCAGCCGGTAATGGGAGTTCCTGTTCGGCTAACGTTCATTATCGCTTTCAGTGGTAGTTTCAGCTTATATTTTCCCCACATTTCGGTGGTATATTTGTTTTTCAAGGTCAGATGATGCTGTTCGTCTTCCTAAAGTTTCCCTGAAACAAAGCCTTCCTGTTCGGCATGCGGCGCAGTAAGTGACGTGTGTGCATGGCATGTGTTTTGCTGCAACAACGCGCTGTTATTGTTCTATCAACAGATAACGCTTCTTTCACGTGAGCCCGTCCGCGATCCTGCGGTTTGCGAAACGCTGTTGTAGATTTCGACGTTTCACCTACGCGAAAGCTTCTACCGCCTTGCCTCAGGAACATAAACAAAATAATGTTGCTGCCTAAGACATACGACCGGTTTGATCACATTTCATGCTGGGCCAGTCATTTTGGGGAAAAATAGGCATGAAAATGAATGCAATTTTCACATTTGTCGTCTCAACGGGCGGTTTATATGGATTTGTTTCAAATTAAGTCTTGCGATATCCGCAAAAACGAATCGAGGGGAACCCCTCCAACAGCTAGATATAGTGCTTGGTTTTTCATAGTCACAGTCTGCCTGTTTCCGTTTTTCAGATCTCATTCCGCTCAGTCGGACAAGGTGGTTTTGCCTGCTCTCAAGCACAGCATAAACACGAACGTGGCTGATCGACGAAAACGTCAGCAGGCTGTGCAAAGCAAGACTCGCAATAAGAAAGACACCTACCATTTCTGATTCTGTTTGTTTTGCTTACATTGCGCTTTAGACTGTACAGGTTGCTGATTAATACCTTGTCATAGCGCATCATCGATATGAGGTCCTTTTTTCGGTTTACATGATTGAGTTTCTGGCGTTGTATCTGCATCGCTTGCAATGGCTCATCTATTTTTTAGTGAGTGATTTAATTTGTAAGACATCGCAACGTCATGTAACAATTGACGGCTACCACGGTAAAGCACCTGTCTAGTCTCTCACCCCCGCTATGGGTTGTGAAGGTCACTGAAAAAACATGTGACTGGTTCCGAGAAAACCGGGCTTCAAAGTCCAAATTTTGTTACCCCTGTTCCTAGATTTTTCTGAGATGATTTAGAACCACAGTTAATAGCAAACGAAAACAAAACCTTTTTAAATATACGGTAGGGTTAACTCATTTCCCCTTTTTTCCTCACATTTTGTGTGTGGCAAATCTTTAAAGGGTGACTGTGAAAGTTTTCAGAGTTTTGCACCACTGTGAAATGCCTACTGTGATAAAAGACTATAAGGAAAAATGTAAAAACCGACAGTTTGTAGCGTTTTCCATCCTGTTCTTATTAAGTTGTCTTCGGTAACACTGGATCAACACCGCTGGTGAAACAAATTCCAAAACAAAAGGATTCGTTTGCGCTCGTAGCATGCCGTCATACCATTTTTATTTACCTAGCAATTACACAGACGTCTGGCCTGCCGAGTCTAGTGGAACTCCACTTTGAAACTGTCATTTACACTGACATACAACCTCACGTTCGCTCAGAAATGAATTGTGACTGACAAGTCAGTTCGCTGGCTGACTCGATAACATATCTTTTACAATTTACAACCCACACCCTGTGGTAAGCGCGTCATTTCTTTTTACTGCAATCTTAGCAGATGATGCTTTTTCGACGTCCGCACACAGGGATGACGTCGCGATAGAAATTCTATCTTGATCTCCGTATTCATTGCAATGCCTGTTCCTCTTGAGAGGTGCACGTTATGAAATTGTTTCGCGAAGTAACTCGAACACAAACGGTGCTTTTTATTTGCGCCCTACCCATGCGTGAGGAAAAATGATTTTCATCGTATTAAAATGTTTGTGCATTTCGTTTTTGCGAGCAATGATGCCTGCCGAGCGTTTTTTCGGTTTTTAGCGGCTTGTAGTTGCATCACCATTTCGAAAGTTCCTATAGGTGTGCTTAAAAAAAAAAAAAATTCTTAAATTTTGATGTCAGCAACTCTTAGCTGTGCAGTGGCATGAGTTTTCAATTATAACTTTGCTTTTTTCGACGTTCTGTGCTATCATAATACATCCTCAAATATTTCAAATGTATCGCCTTGCTAATCTCCGAGAAACACTGCACCATGCATTGAAATAGTTTGTTTTTAAATACGATTCATGTTGCATAAATCATATCCAATACAGACGCCATTCCTCGTATATGCACCGTAGCATTTCAGTAAGACACCACAAAAAGTATCAACCTTGGACTTTCAATGTAGCATCATGAGAACATAACCGCAGTGTAACAAAGTGTAAAAACAAAAAATTCAGGATCTGGATCCGCTATGTCCGACCCGCGGGCCGCATGCGGCCCAGTTTAGGTTTTCGCTGTAGTAAAAGTTTCCTACATACTGACAACCTGTCCTTGTTTTGATAATGTTGAGCTTGACATTTTTGATGCAGGTGTTCCTCAATGCCACTTTATCACGTCTGTTACCATTGCAGTTAGGATTCGAACAGTTTCAGTGCATTAGTTTAAGCTTGATTTAGTTTGCTAAGATCAAAGTAAGCCATTCAATGTGCGGCTCTGGTCAACATAGTGACATCCTTTTTGGCTCAGTAAGCCATTTGGGTTGGAGATAGCCGATCTAGAATCTTGCGTTAATACAACATTTAATCATAGCCATGCCCCCCTTAATTTTTAACATACCCAGTCATTTTGTGCTTTGAGAAGCGGTGTCGCAAAAAAATACAGTTGCTCACCTAAAGTCAAAACTGTTGGGCTGGCTGCGCCACTATTTAGTTTCGAAATTTTGACTGTTCAGTCCTTTAATCAAGTTCTGCTAAAATCCGTATTTTAAGAACTACGAAAACGCATAGGCCTACTACTAAACGTGAAACCAATATGGACCCAGGGCCGGATTAAATGAACGCGAGGCCCCGGGCAAAGTCTTGACCGCGAGCCCCCTAAACGCTAGCGTAACTGCGTAGCGTTTCACATGCCCTTGTTTCAACACTGCCCGGTCAAAAACTTCAAAACTGAACAAGAGCCATGTTCACTGTACTGGTGTCATGCAATGATGAGATTGCAGTTCCTTCATGTCCGCTCCTTTGCCTGCAGAGGCAAATTGCAAAACTTGCTAGAAGTTGTTCTCCCGTTGGTCTTTATTGCGTAACAATAACACGACAATAAATCATCAAACGTTCACTTCAAATTACGGTAGTAGGCGTTTTTACGCATGTGACCAGGGCTCCCACTGCAGGGTGTTTCTCACCCAAATCAGCTTTTTTGTCGACCTGGGCGTCTAGCTTTAATTCCGAAAAATCGCTTTTAATCTGTTTTTTTAGAGTGATAAATTCATCAGTAACTTTAATTAATGTGTTCAATAATACAAAAATAACTATATCACAATGTTGGCATGGGGACATCAGAGGTTGAAAGTACGCAAATCCGATGAAGCAGAACGTATTTAATCGGTTTCTGGTACTCATAGAAGATCATTGTAGGATTATATATATATAATGTTATTGCCTCTAATGCCAATTGAAGAAACTGGTGACACAAGGTTAGCACTGATTGTTTAAAAATTCGATGTTTCCCTATGCATACAAATTCACAAACAAATTTCAATTGGAGGAAGAAGGCATTGGGATTATATCTTTGTGGGATTTTAGCATGGGTGTAGAAGCAGGCAAAGTTTTGGGGGTGTGACGTATTTTTGCCCAAACTTGCCCGAAAAAACTAAAAAAATGACCTCCAAAAAAAACGACTTCATTTCATGTTGGGCGCATTTTAGCACCATTTTTGCCCAAATTTCACCCAAACTTGCCCTAAGGCCATGACCTCCAAAAAAAGAAAATTTTTTATTTTGGGTGCCATTTTTGTAAATTCAAACCATATACAGCAATTTTGCGAAGGTTTTCACACATTTTGCCCAAATTTCCACAGATTTTGCCCGGATTTTCACCAAATCAAAACTTTTTAGGTGCGGTTGCAGCCACCGCATCCCCGCCTACACCAGTAGATTTTAGATCCCGCTGCAGTTCAACATTGCACACAATTACCTACTTAACGAATGTACTGTACTTCTACAATTAGTGACAGATATCATCAACGGAGTATGTTACCAGCGTTATGAAAAACGTCTTTAGCAACAACAACAAGGTCATTCGAATGTTAATACTTGCGCTATAGAAGAAAATTTGGAAGAGGAACTACAGTAAACCTCGGTTAATCCGGATTCGATTTGACCGACGATGTTATCCGGTTTAGGCGAAGATCCTGATTAACCGAAGATGGTTGTTTCTAACCTGACGTCATCTAAGTACTGAGATATCGTTTAAAATTTCTTAAATTGAACACATTTACGACCAAACAGCAGGCTTCCGCAGAAGTAAAACGTAATTATTGATGCTTTTGCAATGGTACATAAAGAGTAGTTACCGCCAGTGGCGTAACTAGAGGTTTGAGGCAGGGGGGTGGGCGAACTTAGCTGAAGGGGGCCCATTGGTCACCGTTTGGTATGCAATAATTAGATCCTAAAAATCTCATATACGTCATTCCACAAAAACAGAAAATATTTTTCGGGTGTTGTAATGAGCTTCGATTAGGGAAATGACTTTAAAGTAGAATTTCACGTTTTCATGTAACAAATTCAGGGATGTAGTGCTAACAAAAAGATGTGGGAACGCACCCAAAAAAATAGCCATTTTAAAACAGCTTCAAACGCATTCTATAGCAAAATGTGAAAAAGGTGTGGAAACGCTGTTCCCATGCGTTCCCACGCCACTGCACCCCTGAACATATTCTATCTAGAAGTGATGCCCATCAATGACCTGTGACTGGGTAAGGTAAAAGGTTTTTGTAAGACCACCACACCCAGAGACGTAACGAGGCTAGATGGCGCACGGGACAGGAAGCAAGTTTGGCGCCCCCGTGTTCGAACCTGATGTCTTTCGGAAGCAAATTTTCTATGTTGAAACAAGTACTGGTGACATTGTTCGGACTTTTCGGCACCTTAGTCTTGGTACTTAACTCGTAAATTAATTCCACTTTTCTTCTAAGCACCAAATGCATGATTAATGGTGGGACATGGGGCAGATTCTGGGCACTGCTTGAGTAAACAACAAAACAAATGTAGTAAAGCCAAAACGGAATTTTTGCGCATTTCATTGATCTCTCCACATCAATGATAAAACCACATTCATTTAGCAAATAACAAGCCAATAATGTCAAGCAATTTTATTGAAGTATGGAGCTGCACACCAAACAACTGCAAATACAGGGTGACCCCAAAAGATGTGTACCCATGAAAATTTCAATTGTGACTTTGATTAAAAAGCTATTTATTTCAAATTACAACCACACATTATTCAGTTTATGGAAGACCATTCACCAGAGTTTCAACTATTTCTGTCGATTTTTAGTCAATTTATGGCTTTCCCAA
>Ga0210059_1009004_pt1 | contig 15645 bp, 15 predicted proteins | sample Ectturendosymbi2_FD_188042 | JGI IMG/M metagenome (GOLD analysis project Ga0210059, IMG submission 188042) | Ecteinascidia turbinata endosymbiont from Florida, USA - Sample 2 (SPAdes) (version 2) | ecosystem: Host-associated > Tunicates > Ascidians > Unclassified | place: Key West, Florida... | reverse complement strand
TCACATACAGCTAATCTATTCCGTTGCAACCAAAACAATTAAGGACATCGCGGCGATCAACAAAGAGTACTTATTCGTCACTTTCCGGGTCGGCATCACGCAGCCACGTGAAAAAAGAATGAACAGAGAGAAGAGCAACCCCCTTTCCTTCGCTTTCAGCGGGATCGTCGCTCGTCTCCCATTTAAAAAAAGTTTGTTCGGAAATAACGTCTTCATCATATAAGACGTCGAAGAGCACTGTGAGCACGTCTGCAAGCGAACAAGAGTTTTGCCAAGTTAACTCCATGAATAAGACAACCAATTTAAAGGGCAGCCCAACCATAGATGCGCTATTTTTTATATATTCGTTTAAAGTGACGACACAACAGCAGAATTATTTACATACGCAAAGACATAGAAGGAAACCATGGCGAAAATGTTTCAGCAGTTACTGGCCACGTTTATAAAAAAATTATAAAAGTAGAATGACTGAAATTAACAATGGCGTTTTCAATGTTATTGATAAAAATCAAAATTTGTACCAAAATGAAGGAGACAGTTGAACGGACAGTTACTTTCACAGAACACATACATTCAAGACAATATAAGAAAAGTTTTAACAAGATTTCTTACACGTAAATTTCAGTTACAGCATTTTGAGAGTCGATTTTTTCGAGTAACCAAAAATGTTTTTTCAAATAGTAAAAATGTCTAAAGAGAAGTGTAAATTCAGCAAAAACTCATTCTCATAAAAGTCATTAAAATTTGTTAAAAGCAAATTTTGCGATTTGGTTAAACAAAGGATCATTAAGTAAATAAGATACAGTTTGTTTCAGACTAAATCTTACTTGGAGGCTGTTCCACTTCCATATATAATCTTTGCAAAGCGAACATAGCTTGTAATTCTTTATCTTCAGTGTCGATATACTTTTTGAGTAAAAGCGTGTACGTCTTCACCACGTTCTGATCCACTGCCAAACTTTGATAGACTTCTGATCGAAAAAAAAACACTGAGCAACGTCACCAACGTACTTTTCGGTCGTCCTAAAAATATCTTACCTCCATGAAAGGACTTCTCGGCGACAGCGACCATCAGCGCTCTGACAAACATTCCAGTGGATCGTTGCTGAGCACTGAAGGTTCGTTCAACCCAGTCAAAGTGTTGATCCATTTTCGCAGAAGGAACTCCCAACTGTCGCTTGATTTCTGACACCCTCTTCTTATATTGATCGACTTTTCCACCAACTGCATCATCGGTGTCAAAAGCTTGGAGGCTCTAAAACAAAACAACTTTGTATAAATCGACATGTTTTTTGCGATTCCTAAACCAGCTCGTAGCTTTGTGAAGCAATACATGGCATACTATATTCATATCGTCTGTTTATTCGTTTATGTCCACAGCACAGCGTGAGGTCTTCCTACCAAGCCATGGAACGTACTTTCTTTCTTTACATGGACTTTACTGCACCGCACACAGGTCTGCCAACATCAAGACTACGAATTAGCTTTTACTCCCAATCATGATGTGCGAAAGCAGCAAAAACACCGCGACAATTTTAACGGAAACAACCCGCTGTCGCCGAAGTCCAAATGACCATTCTTTTGCAATCTGTTTGTGTTAGATATTATTTTCTTTGCATTAAATAACTGGTCACACAGCATCATCTCTCACCTTAGCGCCAAAGTTTTATTTAAAACAGCCACGAAGTGGCGGTAACATTTTCACGCACACCTAGTCACGCAATGTCAAAAACACCAGGTTTCCACCAAAGGAATATGGAAACTTTGCAAAATGCAAGATATTCACAACTTTTTCCAAGTTTGCCTTTTTATTTGAAACAACTCTAAACTAGTGGTTCTCAACCACTGTTCCGAGGGCAGCATGCGGCTTTGAAACAGCCTTTGTGCGGCCCTCAGCAGTCTTTCAATAAAACCTCCAATATTTTGTCTAACACACTTTGTTCTGCTATAAAATATAACGTGTTAATTGACTTATGTTAAAATTTCTTTAGTGCGGCTCCATAATAAAGTCGTAAGTCTGGATTTGGCTCCTTCAGCGAAAAGGTTGAGAACCACTGCTCTTAACAAGCATGCGCCTTTGAAATCAATTTCATGGAAGCAGAAACGAATGCACTGTATGTCATGGATTTCCAATGGGATACTAAAATGAATACAAACAAAAACCTCTTTTTTTTGCAAAACGCAATACTGAGATAAACCTGATAGCAATAACCGAATTAATTTAAAAAATATAGGAACAAGCTGAATCGCACAATTGAAAATGCTTAAAGCTATTTGAAAAATCAGCGGAAAAACGAGATAATTTGAAAAAACATGGTATACTATCAATGAAGTACTCAAAAAAAGACAAACATCCGTCATGAACAGGGAGCAAAAGGAACCAGAATCATCATCTACTACTGACTTTGATATTGCAAACACACTGAGCAAACTCTCTCGTGCATTAGAGAAAAACTAGCTAACCAGATAGAGAAACCAAATCTAGCCTGACCAGCCATTACTTCTCATTCATTAAAACTTTAGACATCTTTCATCTATCTCCCACAATGCAAAGTCTCAGGTAATTTGGACGTAAAAAAGCATCACCTATGAATGACACTTCAATCAAATTTCTCAACTGGCTGGTACAAATACATTTCCAATTTGTATTTCCAATTTCTTATAAGAACATTTTAACTTGTATGTCCCTGAAAGCGAGTACCGTGACGATTTGAAGGTTGCACAAATTGTTCCTGTTCACAAATCAGAATGAAAAGAATGCTGCTCAAATTATCGACTAACATCAATATTACCGGCAGTGAACAAGGTGTCTGAAAAACTTCTTTATAATAGATTTTATTCTTATATTGAATATCGAGACCAAATGAGTATTTATCACAAAGCCAGCGTGGATGTAGTGAAGGGACATCCATTGAATTAGCTATAAACGAAATATACAAATACTACCTCCATAATTTAGATCAGAGATTAATAAGATGTTAAAATTTTCTACATCTCTCCAATGAATTTGATACATAAAAACCATTGCAAACAATAGCGTAAATAAGAAAAGCAATACAGCGTAATGGGATTGCCACTGAAATTACTTGAAAACCACTGATCTAATCAAGCACTTTTTGTAAACATTGAGGACATTCAATCACGAAGAGATAAGTGTAACTTGTGTGCCACGAGGCTCAACTTTAGGGCCTTTACTTTTTGTGAATGATATCACACCTGCCTATGATTTCAAATCAACGACGCAGTTCTTTTCGAGAAAATCGGTCTTCAATCGATGAGGGTTACCCAGGAACTAAGTAATACTGGCAACTGATTAATCATAACAAACTATCCTTAATTTACAACAAAACTCATTATATGCTGATTACAAAAAATACCACTGGACTTGCATTAACACACTTGGCATACCGAAAGTTGAGAATTTTAAATGGTTGGGAGTCGTGCTAGATAACAAGCTATCCTGGAAATCACACACAACCCTTAAGCAAAGAAACAAATATCCCAAGGCTATGGGCTGAGTTACCTTTCGATTAATTCCTTGAAAACTGTGAAGTAAGCAGGAACCAGTTGGGGACCAAACCATTAAATCGAATTCAAAATGAAATTATTAAGATCAATCACATTCAGTTTTTAAGACCTTTTCCAGACTTTTTCCGAAATAACATATTTTCCGAATAACATACCCAAGTCAAATACAGGCACTATAATAGTTAACACAATTAAATTAAAACTATTCTCAATCTTGAATAAAACATTATGAAAATGCACATCAACAGATCAAGTTTGGAAAATTATTTTCTTTTTCCATACTAACAGACTAAAATAAATATTTTTTCTAAGTAACTTTTCTAGGCTGGAAAATGACCAAATTTGCCAGACTCCGTAGGAACCCTGATATAAAACAAATGTTAAAAAACTGTACGCAGGGCTTAAAAAGTTACATGTTAATGACATTTAAAACTTGCAAATGGCTAAGATGGCATCAACAAATATAGCTATCTTTTACCAGCATTCAATGAGCTATCGACTAAGTTGAACAATATATATATTCATGTAATACTAGAAAAAAGTCATCTCGTCGATATATTTCTCAGGAAAAGATTGGCTACCGGACAGAAATCTATTACTTACATTGCGATTAAGACTAGAGAGGCTTTGAATCCAAATTTCAAAGTTCAACCTTTTCACACTTTCGGAAAGAAATACAAATTGTACTTTCTAAAATTTAAACCAATTTTAAACCCTCTCAATTTGTTGATATTACCCCAAAATTGTTGCTATCGTTTGTATACAACATGATATTGTAGCATTTTTCACTATTAGGATATTTGGGGACCTAACTAGAAAACCAGCTGGATATTTTACGTACCCTAAGAGTAATATAGCCATGTGCTTGTTACTAAGTTTTTGTAACACTGATTGCAATGCTATTGTACTGCATGTTATTGTACTGCCCAGATTCACATTCAAGATTGTGTTGAACACATTGAATTGTCTGTGGCGTTGCTATTGCTCACAAAAATAAACGTGAATGAATGAAGCATATCAAATGCAACAAATCTGATGATGCTGAAACATTTGTTTCTTGAAAAAAGGTAAAGGTGCAAAACCATGGCCAGAATTTAACAAATTTGTTGGAGTTTGTTTACTGTGTATTTTGTTGCAAGACCAGCTTCATCAGGTCAGTGTTAAGCCAAGAACAAAAAAACATCAAAAATGGTGCAAATGCCAATTTATGTCACTGGGCTAAACTCGTGTTGTCGAAAAACTGATGAAGAAGTGGTGGTCATCAAATGTCTTTTATGAAAGATGAAAAACATATTAACCCTGGTGCTGTACATTTCCAATTCTGCCAGCGCTTAACTAGAGGTGCCGTAATGAAGCGCAAAAATTATGACTTGTAGTTACACTTTCTCTTGCGTGATAATTACGCCTCGTTTTATTTGCAAAAAAATAACGCAACGTTTTTTTGTTGTGGTAATATGCAAATGAAAAGCCATAAGACGTTCGAAGTGCCGGTCCTATTTACAACATCTGAAAAATGAAAATATTTCCAGAAAACCAATATTGATGAAACGAAACTTCAAGACACACAACTATCGCACATTTCCTGAAACAACATCTGAAGCAACGACACGAGAGATCGTACAATCGACAACTTTAAACCCATCGATGTCGACCAACCGTTAACCACCTCTTTGAAAGCAGCGTATGATCAAGCCAGATAAGAAAAAAATCACAGCAAAATATTTCGAAAAATATCGTCCCTAAGCCATGATCAGCATCAATGCGATGCCGAGTGGCACATGCGTGGAGCCGACATGCGAGCAGTCTTCAGCTAAGCCTCGCCAGTAACGTATCCATCAGGGTTTTTATAACTGGGACGCATGAGTAATTACCAGTAATCGTCAACAGTGGGAGTTTGCTATTTTCTATTTAGCGCTGTGCGCATTTACATGTTTTTGAAGTTAAAAGTTTGAGATATTTTGCGCAGTGGAGAAAACTGATTTTATTAAGTTTCAAATAAAAGCTTTCAGTTGGGCTCAACTGAAAATTTAAACTGTTTTTACTGAAATTTCCCACTTTCATATATACTCACTCAGTACCACTTACACAGCAACCCGTGTTGCTTTTGGGAGCTTGCAAGATTAACAATCCTTGATTGAAAAACACTTCAAAATTTCGTATAAAAACCAAAGAAAAGTTGAAATCCAAATGATACCAATATAAAAGTAGATTAGAAAATCTCATGAAGCTTCGTGGGTGTGCTATCTACCACTTAAAAATGATTGACCCATGTCAAAAGTTCCTCAATTGAAGCGTCCCGTCCAAGTAGTGTTAACATTCTTTGACTGAATACTTTAAACCAGGACTTGGTGAAAACAGTCAAAATCAACGTAAATGATTCTTCCTCATCTAAAACGTTTAAAGAATATCCACAAACTCTTGATGGAGACTCAGCTGGACAACCTAAGATTTCTTTCGGTGTCCCAGGTTAATTGATCGCAGTAATAAATTTAATCATTTATGCCAATAAAGGAAGCACAACAGTAGATGTTTTTCTTGTGCAAGAAACAAAGAAAATTGCGAAATAATCTTACATGTCGCTCAAGAAACCGCGATCTTAGGGTAATATCGTTCAAACCAAACATAGACCAGGATAGGCCGGATTTCTTCCATAAGTCCAGCAAAGAATCGAATCCCTGAAAAGACAATCAAGTTGATTTCGATCTACTATGGACCTTCAATGATCCGCTTTTGTTGGAAACAGTGGTAACATATATGACTGTCTATATCAGGGGTCTCAAACTCAAATTGCTCTGTGGGCCACATTAAGACGCTGAAGCAACAATGGCGGTACCTGAACTTTCTAGAAACAGCTTTTACATCTTATTTTCTGCAAAAGGTATCATGAATTACAGGTAAATCATTTCTAGCCGTCTCTCCGTTCGTTTTAATCAATTCTAGCCGTCTAAGGACCTTGTTCACTCGCTAGCTGAGAACTTTTGAACACCAATGAATAAACTAAAGAATGTAAATGGTATTCATTTCATTCATTTTCATGTCCGCTTTGCTTCTAGGGAGGGTCGCGGGAGTAACAGCCCGAGGAGGATTGGAACACTTCACGGTCAACAACAATTTCAAATGGTTTTACTGGCTCCACACTAAGATGGAACCAAGCAAGGTCGGAAATGTAGTCACTCCACCTAGGCCTTGGACGAGCTATGGGCGGCGTTTTCGTGACTTTAGCCAGCAGGAATTGCCTCGCCATTTTCCTGTGGCATTCTGGACATATGGCCGAACCAACATAGCTGTGATCTCTCGATTCTGAGAAGTGGTTCGAAATTCAGGGCTCTGCGAATTTCACAGCTGTGCACTTTGTCGCGAAGTGTCACGTCAGGGGCGTGACGAGGGGGGCAAGGGACACACAAGCCCTGGGCGCCGAATCACTGGAGACTGGAGAGCGCCGAAAAGTCCCAACAATGTCGCAGGTTTTTCTTCAATATAGTACATTTACTTTCAAATGGCCTTAAATGCCAACATGGGGGTGTCAGACTTGTTTCTTGCTCCGGGTACTATCTCAAATGTATCAAACCGTGGACTCTTCGCAAGAATCCCATCTCTGCCGCTTGCACCTGAGATAATATTCCTTCGGTCATTACCCAAGATTCATGACCAGAAGTAAGGATCAGAACAAAGACCAATTTGAAAACTGACAGCTTTGCGGTGTTTGAAAGCTCGTTTTGTTACTACAGAGCGATAAAGTTCACGCAGAACTGCGTTAGGTTTACCAATCCATTTATCAATCTCCTCGTTCCGTCTTCCGTCACTCGCAAATATTGTACTACTCCAAGGTACTTGAACTTCTCCACCTGTTGCAGTGTATTGTCGCTCACTTGCAGCAAACACTGCATTGAGTTTCTACAAAAACATAATACCTCGGTCTTTTTAGTGTTGACTTTCATTCCAGCTTGGGTGGCATGCAGCAGAAAACCTATCGAGAGGATGCTGAAGACTCTGTTGGGAAGAGGCTAGGAGCACTACATCGTCCGCAAAAAGCAAACGGTTGATCCTGCAGCTCATAACTGTGGCACCCTCGTCGACTCGGCTGTGACTGTCTATAGCAGCAGTTGTTCTTAACCGGGAGGGGGAGCCCCAGAGGGACGTCAATAAATTTCCAGGGGGGAGCGAGCCCTTACGCGGTCTACAACATGGAAAGTTTGATCATTAAATTTACAATAAATACATAAAATCCACTGGTATATGGACTATGAAGAGGAGTGGTGACAGCACACATCCTTGTCGGAGTCCAACGCCAACGGTGAACGGTTGTGATTTAACTCTCCCGACACGGACACAAACTTCCTAGTAGAAATACAGTGACTTGAGCAGCAATACAGGGCCGTCAACACAGTAAACCCGCAACACTGCCCAAAGCTTTTCACGAGGAACCCAACCGTTTGGTTTCTCGAGGTCGATGAAGCATGTGTAGACATCTTTGGCATACTCCCAAGATTTCTCAAAAGTTTGCTGGAGAGTGAAATGTGGTTTGTTTTGCTACGTCCAGGACGAAAACCGCACTGGGATCATTCAGCTTTGATTCAATTATTTCGCGGCATCTTTTTTCAAGGCACTTGGCAACACAATTGTCAATTATTTGAAAATTCCAAAACAGCATCGTGGGCCGCACAAAAGGCCCTCGTGGGCCACGTCCGGCTCGCGGGCCACGTGTTTGAGACCCCTGGTCTATATCCTTGAGATTCACCAATTTGTGATGTAAGGATTACCGAACCGTGAAGTTGAAGTAGGTTTGCTGAACCGTGAAGTAAGTTTTACCAAACAATGAACGAAGTTTTACTGGACTGTGGGAAAGTTTAACAGAATCGTGAGGAAAAATTACCTCTTTAGTGGAGCATTCAAGTGGATCATAACAGTGGTTTGTGCAGCATGAATTAAACAACAACAACAACAACAATTTTATTTATTTTTTTACCTCAACGCAAGTACACTTGTCAATACAGACACAGTAAGGTCGGGAGGCGGCGAAAAGACACTTCGGTCATCCCGTCTGCCACCACCCATCATCCTTAGCAATAATAAGGGTTAGCACGACCACAATAAAATTTTTTGCTAAACTTCATAAAGGAAAACAAGGCCGGCCCTAGCAGATGCGGGGCCCAATGCAAGACCTGGGCGCGGGGCCCCTCTGAGCAGTGATTTTATGACGTCATAGTGTTCAGTCAACCGTGTTACGATCGTGGTAGAGCGCAGATATGCAGTGCAGCACTAACACGAGAATCGAGCACGTTTGCTAACGTTCGAGAGGAAATTTGCTAGTTCTGACGAGAGCGTTCTTTGTTAACAATGTAATTTACATGGCGTTTCTACTGAATTCTCAAGCGCAAGGTGTATCTGGCAAAAATGAACAATCTTCTCAAACACCATGGCGCGGGGCCAGAGGCGCGGGGCCCAATGCAGCTGCATCGGTTGCATCGGTTTAATGCCGGCCCTGAAGGCAAAGCCTACCATGGACTCCATCATTCCTTTCAGGATTTCCGCCACAAAAATATCAGCCTTTTTTTCTTCTAAAAGCTGTCCAACGAACTTCGGCAAATGGCTTAGGTCGATTCCAGTTCCAGGAGAGGCCAGAACTGGTGCCATTTGCTCGGCGAGACAAGACCAAATCTTGGACAAGTCAAGTTCTAACTCCACAGCTTCATCAACAACTGGTACGGTCCTGAAATTATCAACATAACTGGTACGGTCCTGAAATTATCAACACCTTTCATCAAACACTGCGTACAAACAATACACACAAATTCAACCAACCACGATACAGCAACGTATGTCAACCAATCAGAATTAACCACACCCACCCTTTCACATATTGGTCAACCGATATTCTATCGTTGCGGAGGAAGTCGACCAAAATCTTGGCGATGTTTCGCCGGTCAGCTGACTTCTTTTCAAGGGAGCCTCGCATGGCTTCGCCAACAAATATGTGGCCAAGACTGGGAGGGGCGTTCAATTCCATGTAACACTCAGATGCCTCCTGCAAAAGCACAGACAGACATTTATAGCAACAATCGCAACGCGACGATGTTGGTAGTTCAGATTTTCCTGTATTGCCAGTTGCTGTGGATTGCCGAGTTACTCTGCAGTACACAAAACATAACGTGGACAAAGAAACCTACTTTTATGGAAACAAGATGCAAATATCCCTCCAAAATACTTCTGCATTTGGTAGCCATTTTGGCAGTTTCTATCTGAGGTACAGCAGCAGTTTCTGCAAAAACATAAATGAAGTAGACTGACAGCAGCCTCACCAAGGAAAAGCAATGTCGCCACTGTTAGTAGTGAAACCATCTTTGACTACAGCTTTTAAATAGATCCAAATTATTTCAAGACACTGTTAAACAGGAAATGATTGGTGTTCAACATAGCAATAGCAAGTATTGACACTTCCAACACGATTGAACCAGGAAACTAGCTCATAGTTGCAACACAAGACGTGTAAAGTAAGCTTTTATCGCAAAAACTCGATCTGACACTGGAAGGATATTATCTCTCAAGCATAGTGATGAGCGAATAAGACAACGTTCCTAGCAACATGAAATTACATAACTTGCCTTTGTCAAAAAGTACATCAATCACTAAATTAAAAATAATCAGGAATGGGAATTTTGCAGTAGTGCTTCCATAAGTTATTAAGTTGTGAACTAAATGGGTCCAAACCGTATATATATTTGCAATTCCTTCGACAATACTCGTTGAAAGGGGTGTTTTATTAACTGTTTATTTGTTGATTATATCATTTATGTTTTTAATTCATTATATTTTCCTACTTTCAACCATTGACATGGCAACCGTAAAAGTTCCTTGTGCTTGTTTTGACAAGAACCCGTTTATCTATTCGTTTATTTGTGTGTCACAGTTTTCGCTTACTGATCATGGTTACTGAAGTGGCAGGTGATTGAAAAGGTTGACATAGTTTGACGTTGTGAAGGCAAAATAAAAATGTTGTTGCCAAATGTGATATTTCAGGATTATGGCAACAAAACAGTCTAATTTTTTTCTTTCATATTCAAACCTACAGTTACAAGACGATTGACGCATTTACAGGTTTTGGGCGATTCTTCGCAAAAAATGCAAACTGATGTCAAATGCTGACCGTAACAAGATACTAAGTTGGATTGGCGAAGTCTTTGAATGATAACGACGGAGCAGCAATTCTGCAGCCAGCACATCAATGCAAATGACGAACGTTTTATGTACTTTTGCTGAATCCGGAAAAACCCGTTTGAAAGAATGTTAAGCAAATATAATTGCACTGCCGCAACCACTGAGTGATTGTCACGTCGCCAGCTGACAACTCAGTCCCACCTTTCTTTCCCAATTTTGATGATAACTAGTGTAACCATTAACTTCATTGGGATGAAATAAATCGCGCGTCTAGTACTGCTACGCGTCGTCATGCCAAGATCCCTTTATCGTTTCAGAACTGTGTTCAGTTAATAGAAGTTCAGTCTAACTGCTGTAAATCAAACAAGTAACGTTATGATTTGTAACAAACCGGGGTCATTTTCATGAATAACAATTTTCATCGACCCTGCTTCCCTAACAATTATTAAATCCTCTGCTAATTTCTACAACATTGTGAGGAACAGTGACAATCAACAAAGAGATTTTATGTTCGATAAATCCTCCCAAAGAAATGTGTTGAACTGGAATGGATCAAAGTCACAGCTTGAAATTTGAGCCTTGGTTCCTTTGACTCTGCATTGTTGACGTCAACACACAAGACAAACAAATGTTCAAAAAAAAAACTTTGCATATTCCTTCAAACGGAACAAGACTTTTCGGTCTGGCCGTTTCGGTCTGAGCGATTCGGTCACGGGACATTTCGGTCGACTATGAAACCTTACAGAAATCTTACATTAATGGAAAGACGAGCAGTTTGATTGAAAGCGCACTCCCTCCATCATCATACTGGAGGTTACCAAAGTTCGAGGCATTCCACTCAAAGCGTACTCCCTTCACGATTCGCAACAGCGTCGAGGTATTTTACTCGGCACAAAGTTCTTAGTTGTCGTGCAAAGTAACTGAATCAGTGGTGTCTCAGGCTTAGCCAGAGTCTTTCATTACGATTTATAACACTGTAAAATGCAAGCAAACTTGATTGCTTTGTATATTAGTGGCACCACACATTTCACTGGTTATGGTTGTTAACTTGGGGTCTATGCGTTGGGCTTTGTTACTATTCATGTATTTTTGTTCGATGTCTGGCCTTCGCATTCATGTTGCAGGTGACCTGAATCAAAAACTATCGCTCGTAGCAAGCGCTCTCTCGACTTTGTTCGCTCGCGCTTTACTCGGGCTCATCCGTTAGAGCCCGAGCTGCTCTCTGCAATTAGGCATTTAAGTGTTTTTTAACATAATGCATGTCAGATTAAACGTTTTTTTTGAAGCAACAGATTTGCGTAGAGCAGTGATTTTCAACCTTTTTTGTACCGCCAGTCCGCGATCCATTGTAGCAACCCACTATAACCAACGACCCCCATCTAAAACTCGATCAAACAAAATGTAATTCAGCTGTGTGCATAAAAAATCTGCTCGTGACCCTCCAAGAATGGTTCATGACCCATCTGCGCAGTGTTCCCTCATAAAAATGTACATTGAGCAAATGTTTATTTTCGTGCGCATGCAGTTGCGCAAGCATGTAAACACATAGGCAGTGAAGTGTTTCAAGCGTTACAGAGGCTATGCGGTATGTATACGATATTAAATCTGGACTGTTGCTAGTGCGCGAGAATGAGATTTCACTACACAAGTGGTCTGTTGGCACTGCGCATTTGCGCACCGTAGAGGGAGCACTGCCTCTGGGAGTCGCGACCCTTAACATTGAAAACCGCTGCCACAGAGCATTGAATGTGAATTCCAGTCCAATGAACAGTTCGCATTCGAAAATAATTTCAAACGAATGATTGTCAATTCGGGAATATGAATGAGCTAAGTACGCAGACGTTTACTTGGGCTCATCTCATCCGTTAAAACCCGAGCTGCAACAAGCATTTTTTAAATATAATTCATATCAGACTGAACGTTTTTTGAAGCAAGCGATTTCCATTGACAAGTTCTCGTTCGAGAATAATTTCAAACGAACAAAAATATTGTTCAGTAACGGCTTAATATGAATGAGCCTAGTATGCAGAGAACTAACTGGCATTATAATTGCTCTGTAACATACGTTACGCAACAATCGACGAGTTCTCATGATAACTTCTAATTCATCGCGAATTCCATGCAGATATTCTATGATGTCTCTGTTGTTGTGATCGTTTACGATTGTGACGAGCCGCTGGTCAGCTAGTATATATTCCCGTCTTTTCACTGGTAAGCTAGTATATATTCCCGAGGGCAAACCGTGGTTCAGCATTGTAGCGTTGCAGAAGACCGTTCTCGGAAAGCTGGTGCCTCATACTTTTCGTCAGGTGGAATAGACATCCATGAAGTTCTGCACGTTGAAATGCTTATCGAACAGAGTTCATCACTGCCATCTCAAAGTCGAGAGAGATCGACATTGGATTGAAAAGTGGCCATATCATTTTGATAAGTCCGAATAGTCCATCGTATGTTTCTTGGCTTTTGTTGGGTAGCAGAGCGTACATTACGGGAAACACGTCTTTTGCACGCTTGGCAAGAATCACAAACACCTGGCTAAACAGTCGAGAAGCGAGGGTAAACGTTCCGTCTATGAAAACGTGATCCATATCTTGGACCCAGCTGCAATGGTTGTCCCGTCCAAAAATTATCACGCGATTGAGATCGGCTTGTCCACTATCTCCGAGCAGGAATAATTCGTCGACATCGGGTGAAGGATGGTGGAATTGTACTGGTCTGGTACAACGAGAGATGCGAGATCTGCAGGTGTTGGCAGGGGTTCTTCATTCTGAGCCCGTGCACGTTGAATCAGCTTTTGGGTTGCTGCTATGCTTGGCAACTGTCCTTGAGCGGACTGAGCAGTGAATCTGCGATGGCAATTCCATTGTATCCAGGGCTCGACGTTTCGTGTTTGCTTTGATTTAGCAACTTCCGCACCGGCTGCGTCGCTTCCGTGGGTGTGATGTCCGCGTCGGTTTACGATGACGTCGCTTACATCCGTTGGAGTCGATCACTGACAACTGCGTATCACACATCTCCAAAACCTCTTCGTACTATCAGCAGAAAAAGCGTGAAAAGTGAACATGAATCCATCATCTGTGAGTTTCTTTTTGCCCCGGGAAGTTTCTGTGCTCTCCGTGGCTCAAATCTGACGAACTGGCTTGAGGATGTGCTGTTCAGGCTTAGATACAGAGGGTAGCAACATCAAAAGAAGTTGAAAGGGAGTTGGTATAACACATGTAGCGTGACATTTCGCCTGCAATTGCATAGTGAAGGGGGGGCCAACTTGTCTTCGACTGGGCTCGACTAGAAAATATTTTGATAACCAAGTACAAAATGTCATAAAATGCAACGTTTTTCATTTTGATTTACTTTCTGAAATATTGATTGAAAAATGTTCTTTTTAGGTATCTTATCAATTCAATACAAAATCAGGTGCGATCGACCAACTAAGACTCGGCGATCGAACAGTCGATCGCGATCGACGTGTTGGCCACCCCTGGTATAGCGTATTGTGTAACGACTTCATCCGCACTCGCAATGCGCTAGACTTTAAACATGCATCGCAGTAAAAAGGAACACACAAATACATGAAAAAATTCGAGCGTATATACGTGGCGACAGTAGAGGGTATACGTCTCATGGCGCTCGTACATTTACTTTTATGAAACACAAGCGTATAAGACACGTGGATGAATGACGCCATCATGATTGTTATAATGTAGTACTGCGATGACTTCCAAGTACATCGATTTTTAAAATGCATGAGGGGGTGGGAGGCTGCGAAGTACCAAGGGTCATCTAGGCTGCAGACCTCCCAAGGACGAAGCTACTTTAGTGTAAAGGGAACAATGTAATACAGTAAGTAAAAGTCTTTTGCTCAGGGTATAAAATTTAATATGTGCAATGCGGTTATATGCTTTATTGAAGCAAAATGCGTTGCAGGCAGAGGTCAAGCCACCAGAAGAAAATGGTTTAAATTCGTCAGATTAAACATTTACTGTTTTCGCATATTAAGAAATATTCGTGAATGCTATAGACTAGAGGAAATGCGTCAAAGTTATAAACTGGTACAGCACTGTAATGGCGTCACGAGTTTGGAATTGGTTGAGAACTAGGTGTCCAATTTTGCATTGTGGAAAAGAATTCGCTGTCAATGCATGCGTGAGAACAGAAATTCGTTTGAAGTGAAGTAGGCATACGAGTTTGTTTTTGCTTTGCACCTGTACACTAGACGCATCCCACTACTTCATACAAAGGTTTGATGCCACCAATTTTGGTGAACGAAACGAAAACCAAACGATATAAAATACAACGGAGATACTTCATGATTTGACAGTTTCCACTGTAACAGCGTTAAAATAATTGAATCAATGCACCTGGTTTATGTGCACCAATAAGAACACAAAGTATGTTTCTAGTAGCTGAGTAATAGATATTTCTTATATTTTGGAACAAAAAGTGCCAAGCACGTTATATTTTTAATTTCTGAAGAAATTTTTGACGAGATTTCTATTGCACTGTATTTTATCATTTAGCACCCGAGAGTATTAACGTGCTTTTGGCAAAGTAAATTGTTGAGTTTTCATTTGTCTTGTATTATACGGATAGATGATTATCCTGCCTAGATATTCATTTACATTAACAAATTTCACAAATTTCATCAGTTCCTTATGTACAGAAATGTCGCGATTAAAATGTCCCGTGACCGAAGCGGCTCAGACCGAAACGTCGTGCACCCTCCTTCAAACACCACGTGAGAAAAAAATATATGTTAGTTTCAACAACGGCATAACAGTAATCTTCTAAAAATAGCGTGCCTTTAAATGGCCAGGTAGAGAGTGGAAGACACCACCTGAAAAGTACTGAACTTCATGTGCCAAGCAAAAATACCAATATTGAGAAAGAAGAAACGAACATTACTTGATTTGCATGCAAATATGCTACTGGCGTCATTGCACGTTGGACTCACCAGCATTTGCT
>Ga0210059_1009003_pt1 | contig 15646 bp, 9 predicted proteins | sample Ectturendosymbi2_FD_188042 | JGI IMG/M metagenome (GOLD analysis project Ga0210059, IMG submission 188042) | Ecteinascidia turbinata endosymbiont from Florida, USA - Sample 2 (SPAdes) (version 2) | ecosystem: Host-associated > Tunicates > Ascidians > Unclassified | place: Key West, Florida... | reverse complement strand
TATCATTGATCATTTCTTTGTAACTGTGACTTTCTACCACTTTTAGTAATCACTACTGAATATAAGTATTTTCGGTTTTGTTCAATGCAATACATTTGCATTTTGCTTGTAACTTTTCCTAATAATCATTCTTTTGGCATGGGTTTGTCTACTCGTGCATCACGCCTACTGCATAAATGTCGCGAAAACGATACTATTTGCGTGATAGCAGCAAAGCTAGTTCTGTTGTGGTTGCTGTTTAGTATCAATGATTCCGTAACTTCTTGTGCTGTCTGGAGGTAGCTGCAACCGAACTGCAACCTTTGTTTCGTCATAAAGAGTAACATATGGTGGAAACGCACTTTTCCTCCGATGGCCACTATTCTTGCTACATCATAAACATATGAAGCTAGTCAAGCCATTTGCAACACATGTTATTGCGTGGTCCGTCCGAAAAGGTTTTTGATCAGTCGATTTGTAGAACAAACGAGCAGAAAACGAGGAAATTGCAGTATTTAGCTAGCGCGATGCCAAAATCTGTAATACCATCAGCAGATAAAAATGGCAAAGTTTCTAAGGAGAAAAAGCGCAAGAATCATGGCAGTGTCAGTTAAAAAACGCCGCGACTGAACGTTTTTTGTTCTGGCAAAGCTTAAGCACCAACGTTAAAACAGTGACGTTAACCAGAGTACTTAAAAATGTAGGTGAAAATCATGACACAAGTTTCGAAGCATATTTCGCACTCAGACTGGCTGTCCGTATTGACATGTTATTTTTCCGGCGTTTTTGCTTGCAATCTTTGGCTTTCGCTTATTGTTCGGGTGAATGTTGTTTCTTGTCGAGTCACCCTCTAGCCTGTGGAAATATTTTTTCTTAGTAAGAATACACTGTAGTGTTTATACATAAGCTCTGTTCTCACAGCTAATTGTATATGCAGATGAGTACCGTATTTTATAAAGTTTTGTCATCATTTCATGCGGCTTACAATCAAGGGCGGCTTACACATTTTATTTCTTTCCTTTATCGAAAGGTATAGAAAGGGCTGCCATACCGTCCTTATTTCTAATATTTGTCCTTGTTTTGAAGGTTTGCGTCTTGTAAAATTTTGCTGTCCTTATTTCTAAGAAAAATCCTTATTTTGACTTGCATCCTTATTTTTGTCTTATTTTCTAGTCAGCAATGTGCTTGTGGAGGGTGTGTTCTCTGTTGTTTCGAAACAGTAGACCAAAGTATGAAACAACCTTAGCGTAAAAACAGTCAAGTCCATCCTACAAGTGAAAGTAAACTTAGACAAGAGCTGCAGGGAGATGCAACAAGCAGTCTCTAAATCTGTATGCACACGACATGCGTCCTGTGCGTTTTTTGGGCGCATGTGTCTGATTTCGTGACGTCACGTCCTTTTCTGATGCGTCTGGTATGGTCTGCGTTCGAGTAGAAGTGAGTCAGAGCAGTGAGTCTGATGCGTCAATATAGAAACAGGTTCTACTCGAATGCAGACCATCCCAGCAGAACCGTCATCAGAAAGTTTTCAATAAGGGGGCTTTGCGTTTGTGCGGGGGTCTTGACATTATAAAACTAAGCAAAACTCCACTGACTTATAGTGTTTCACGTTTCAATTTGGGGAGCTTGGAGTTTTGTTTGGGGGGCTAAGCCCACCAAAGCCCCACCGTGGAGACGGGACTGCATCCTAGACGCATCAGAAAAGGACGTGACGTCACGAAATCAGACCCATGCGCTCAAAAAACGCACAGGACGCATGTCGTGTGCATCCAGCTTAAGGACAAAACGTTGCTGAAGCAGACCGTTCCTTAAAAAGTACGTTTGATGAATACATTGTTCAGAAATTCCGTTCCTTTTTATCTCATTTTCTTTCCTGGTTGTTCTTATTTTTGAGTCCAGATAGATGGCAGCCCTGGATATAGATCAGTGTGGTCCAACTACAGGCTCGCGGGCCGCAAGATTTTTAGTGGCCCGCAGAAGCTTTCAGGAAAAATCTGCAAATGTGAAATTTGTTGAAAAGTGTGTGAGGTTACATTTGTCTCACTGAATTGCTTGCGCTGGATAAAGTGCATTTGTACAAGAACAATGAATAGAGTCTTTTGTGTGTACCATTTCTGTTTACTTATTTTACAATCAAATTAGAACAGACACGGACCTCCGCTGGAGCAAGCCTGGATAACCTCAGGGTTTTTTCGTGCCCCGGTGTTCGTTGTCGTGACGAGTAGGCTACATCTGGCGCAATAAACTCAATACCCCTAGATCTGGCTCAATACCCCTACATCACTCAATGCCGCTACATAGGCTACATCTGGCGCAATAAACTCAATAAATCTATTTATCTATCCGCTAAACGCAGCCTTTTTGAAAGTGATCCCAAGCCAAATTAATTGCCCATCCCTGTTGTATGTAATTTTCCTTAGAACAAGCATAGCACCTTTCAAGAACAATGCACAATACTAGCGGTGTTAGACCCATACTGTAGAGAGCTTCTGGAAATTAGTCAACAAAGATAGATCTACCGAAATGGCCACCGTACGCCACTGGTGTATTGCAACATTTCTCTTTAGGAAAATACTTGAAGCAATCCCGTTCGAGTGAGCTTGGGATGGGACCCTTGTAATTACTTGACGAAAAGTTTGCATTAACCTAATTATCTGCAAAGAAAGAAAATACTTGTCATCCGGTAGGTTTTGCTTCAGTGGCGTAGCAAGGGTGGGGGGCCCCGGGCGGCACCTTTTGGGGGATGGCACTTTGCTGATTAAAATTAATTTTTGAAGGAGTTTAAAATTTCTAACCCTTCTTTATTATTTGAAAGTTTTACAAGTTCTAACTCTTTTCAGTTTTTGTGTTTGGAAGCCCTACAGACTGGTAGTCTAGCCTATAAAAACACATGTGGCTGTGGAATGAGCAAGTTGCTGAAATGTTTACTCAAAAGTCTGTGTCAAATCCAATGCGCTAAAGAACCCCAGTGTTTGTCTTGAAATGAGGGCTTTTTTAACACACATACTTGTGGAGCAATTGTGCCCCAGTGCTTACACCTTCCTCTCCCGACAAAGATATTCCCTCCACTCCAGTCAAAAGTCCTTTGAACAAAGAAAGAGATGACATTCGACCGCAGACTAGCAAACATTAGGGCTCCTGTAGTTCACGTTTTATATTGCCCCTCCTCTCAAAATCTGATTAAAAAGGCGTTGCATGAAATCACGGTAAATAGTCAACGCTAGCTTACTCCCTTTTCTCTTATGGTTGATTCTTCAGTAACGTCCCAACAGCACATCCTAACATCACCTGACACCAGGGGTGGATCCTGGGGGGGCGACACTGCGGCGATCGCCCCACTAAAACCTACAAAAGTAACTTTATTCGCCATATTTTGTACAATTCTGAAAAGAACTTTCGCCATATTATGTGACGTGACTACGAAATATTACTGAAATCGCCCTCCTAACCTTACTGGCTGGATTTGCCTCTGCCTGACACCTAGGCATGGGCGACTAACATTTCGCTGGGGCGGCGTTACCTCAATGGTGGTGTCCGCCTCTCAGTTGTAAGGTTGGATGTCCGATCCACGGCCAATAAGTGAATCGCCGCAGCGTTGCTTGGGAAGAGCGTTCGCCTTAACTGCGGTAAGAAGTTAAGAAGCGCATTTCAGGCGTTTGTCTGCTCCTAATTTCTGCCCCCAAATTATAAAATCGTTTCTTGGCACATCTCATGCTATTTTTTAATGTTCAGTGGGATTTTTTCAATGAGTGCCACAAGCTGTAGCCTAATTATTTAAGTGGGCTTATCAACATTAATTTTTGGCGGTTGAAGTGAAGAACTCTGCAAAGATAACGTTGCTCGGTTTCAGCAGAACTGCTGTTTTTCTGCATGACGTAATGGTGTCGGAAAATAACGTTCTTGAAGCGGGGTAATGCAGTAGGTGTGTTTTGCGTGGGTAACTTTGACGAGCTATGATTGTCGGTTTGAACTGCAAGAATAGGGTGAATCAGAGCAAGCCGATAGGCGGTGTGAGTTTCGTAAAAGTCTCCTTTGTTCAACGGTGTACTCCACATTTGCAGTCACAGAAAAATTCATTTCAACAAGAAAAACTTAGAAAAGGTGCTGTTTTCATTTTCATGAATTTGAGGTAAGAACCTTATTCTGTAAACCTAAATGATGTGTTTAGATATGATTGTGGTGACAGCTTTTGTTAAAAGGGGTGTTGAGCGAAACAGTTGTACAACTTGGCAATGGCTGTACTCAATAAAGTTGTTGAACACAATTACCGTCGAACATAAGACTTTGCAATCACTTCTGAGTATTAAAAAATGCCTATGTCCCACCTGCCATGGTTTGGTAATACAGGTTTCGAAATAGACGTTTGTTGGTAATCAGTCCCGTCGCCACGGGGACTTTGGTGGACTTAGCCCCCACCAAACAAAGCTCCAAGCCTCCCAAATTGAAATGTGAAACACTATTAATCAATGAATTTTTTGTCAAATTTTAGAATGTCAAGCCCCCTTGCACAAACGTAAAGACCTTCTGGCGATGGTTTTGTTGGTAACGATGAAAGGAAAGGAATACCACTATGCACGTGTAACTGGAAGAAGCCCAACAGCTAGAGACCAACTTGCGCAGGTCACGATGAAGACTGCAAGCAGCGTTTCTCAACCATAGCCGGTTTTAAACCTGCTTAAGATATTTTTTCAAAATGGACCCCACACCTATAGATGGCCCCGCGCAAGTGTTGATAGAGTTGACGTTTGAAGCCTTTCATATATTCTAATAAAATTAAATCACTACTGAAACGTGAAGTGAACAATGAAACGTTCATTATATCACTAAGATTGTATTATAAGATTTATTATTATATCCTACTATATGCAGTATATATACTTTATTTAGTTAAAGACAGGAATACTCAACGAAATATTAACATGCATAAATGTTTACATCTGCAAAGTAGGTATGCCGCTGTCACATCCCTTAATTTTGTGGTTTGATGCCCTGGAATGAGTAAACTATTAAAAAGCCATGCAGTGGGCTTACCGCTAACTAAAAACCAACAGGAAAGAAAATATGACGAAACATGTCGGGTTTGTATATGCATATGTAAAGAAAGCAAAAGATTAGAAAAAGCAGTGATAAGGAAGGTGGCGACAAGCAGAAAAGCAAGACTTATAATCGACAATGAAAAACATGACACATTTCAGTTTGTGAGTATTTGATTGTGATCTTCAAGATGTTTGTTCATCAGTATATTTTTAAATAAGTACGAAATATGATCTTTCACTTTAAAATTCCTGTAAGCTATGTTGAGGGGTGGAAAGGGCGGCACTCGGCCTTGTTACGCCACTGTTTTGGTCTCAGCCTTTTTGAAAGTACTGAAATGGGTCAATTCTATAAAATAGCGGTAAATATTTAAAAAAAACTAAAACTATCTAAACTAAATCCTTGTGGCGGTCAAATACGTGTACGATATCAATTACGTGAAAACGTGCTAATCACTTCGAAATTATAGCATCGAAATTTAGAAATGATTTAGAAATGCCGCAGGGCATCACTTGGGTATATTTAAAGACGTCAGTCACATGGACATCATAACTATACTGGATTGAAAGCCATCCGGACGTGTTTGGTTCAAAGCAGATTTTTGCAGGATTGCAACAAAGAACAAGATTTGTGTCGCAGTGGTGTGAAAAAAATTGGATAGTAACGAAAACTCGGCAACTTTTTCGGATTTTAAACATTGAAAGTGAGTGATTTTGCATTCTGTATTCGCAATTATCCTATAATTGGCTCTTGTAGATATTAAAATTTAACAGATACATGCTGAGAGGGAAAGATTTGTCATAAAGTTACCTCAGGTGAATACACACTTCTGAAAGCAATGGACTATGAGAACAAAAGGTCATGACACGATGTTTTTGTAAACATCATTTCTTCCGCAACTTTAGCCGTTTAGTCTTTTTTAGGGCGACAGCTTTGCAGATTGCTGCATCTCAAAATATAAAGTGTTGAGTGAAAATGTTTCAAAGACTAAAACAACGTGTTTTTCGGTTGAAGCGGAACGGTCCGGTTGTGTTCGAACCGCCTCAGAGAGGTCTCAAACCTTGAATTGATCAATGCGGGAACTGGGAAGTTGTTGGTGATGTCATCTCACCAGACGATTCGGCCAAAGAGAACATCTCATCAGCGTTGTGCTAGTGGTTGATCTTACACTTTGGCCGATTGCGGTTGTTGCATTTCTCCTTACTAATCTGGCGCGGCTTTTTGTGCATGTAGCTGTTGCGCTGGCGTGACTGCTACACGGTCAAAGTAATAAATTGTGAAGCGCATCAAACATGCAGCTTGCATTTATGTCTTGTTAATTACTGCTTCAATTACTGGTTAATTACTGCTTAGTTACTGGTAACTACTGCTCCACTTGTTAATTACTGCTCCAAGAAACGTTTGTGACCGCTGTAATACTGCCAAACTCAACGGAGGTTTAAAAATCAGCAATGAAGCGAACAAGAAATGTTGCTATTTGAAAATACTGTAGGGAACCGAATTTGTACAAGATATCTTTTCACATTTAAGCACAGACAAACCGAGCAATTTGTTTTGTAATTTACAATAGAGTGGTTAAAGGGCAGCAACCGCAGGAAAAAAAACAATTGCATTTTGAAGGCACGTTAGCACGCTGCCTTGTCTTGAGTAGCTCTGTAAATATAATGCAGATTTTCTTGACTTTGTGGCAAACGTTATCAAAACAGATAATCTGCATGCGGCATCAAAACTTGATGAGTATGCCGGCGCAATAAATCACAGTAAAATTCACTTGTTTTGATTTTCGCATCTCATCAATATTTTTTAATACTTAATCAAGACAAACGCAGTTAAGGCCTCCTACTGTAGTAAAAACACTTAAAGCGTTTTACCAACACTGCCGGGGGTGCTGATAAAAAGTAGCTAAAAGGCTTTGCCTCGTCTACATATGTTACCTCGGCGTATGTTCCGCTACTAGGGATTTAACTTTATTCACTAACTCGAGTCAGTAATTGGTACTTTCTCTGAAGAAACAAGTAATGCAAACAGTGAACAACAAACATCAACTTAGCGTTGCCAGCCGATGGTGTCCTTCACTTCATTTTAAGAAACAAAGGCGCTTGTATTAAATTTCATCACAATCGAACATCAAACATCACATAAGAAAATTCATGTACTCACACGAACAACGAAGTTGCTTTTCGTAGTCAGCAGAATGTCCTTCACAAACGCAGCAGTCGTTCTACTAACTGCCAAATCGTATTTCAGCAAGAAAAAGATTTCCAACGTTCTGCTTTCCCTGACGTACTTTGCCCATATGTTTTGCGCAAAAAAGAGGTTCTTTATGCGAGCGTCTCTTTTCTGGTGCAGTTTGGCCTTTCTTCGCAGGATCCGCACCGCGTAGCTCGACACTACAAGTCCCAGATGACTTGTCACTTTATTTTAGATAAGGGAGTCGAAAAGCAATTAAACTTTGTAACAGGTGCTGGTCTGCGCTACAACACGGTGCCGGAGCATTCACTGGGAAAACGTTGGTTGAGCTCAGTTAAGAACCATTGAAAACGGTGCACGATATTTTGCCAATGCCCCCTCAACCGCGGGTGAGCACAACTTCAAAATTGTGACCGAAAATCAAAAGGGTGGTCACTGGAATTTTCTTCAATCTGTCGAGGACAGAACTTCTGTTCCTGTTCAGGTCGTCCCAATTAAGAACCATCCCAAGCGCTGCCACACCGTAGTAATGACCGCCCCTGGTGGGGGTGGGACACGCGATTAAAGATTTGTTTGTTATCATTGCATCTTATCAACTTTTGTGGGCTTCTGTAACCCCTGGATTTTGAAGCATTTTGTTGCTGTAAATAAAAGCAACTTGGCCAAGTTTGAACTTACCAAAGATGAATCCTTTTCTTGCTGGCGCTTCAAATACATCAGTGTTGCACAGGCCCGTAACCAGAAGGGGCGCAAGGGGGGAGAAGCCCCCCCTAGAAAAATTTTCACCCCTCTTGGAAAAATGTGTTGGACATATTTTAAAGCTACTGGAGATAGTTTAAAAAATATTTTCCTCCTATCAGAAAACTCTTCGCCCCCCCTGGTGTCCCAAGCTGGTTACGGGCCTGGTGTTGCATCGCAATCACACAACAATGCAATATTAGAAATGCGAATAATATTTTTCTACGTCAAATGGTGTCACAAACGATATTCTTTTCACCTGACAACACATTGCTTTTCACTGTTCCACTGAAAACCTGTCTTATTGAGAGTCGCGTATCACGTGACTCTTGCATTTCCGTTTTAAGAGGTCTTGGTTCTCGTTCTTAATTTCACTTTTAATGCTTGTTCGTTTTCTCACAAATTTTATATCGAATTATAAGTTGTGCATTAATCATTATTATGTGTAAATTTTGCATTAATGTTTAGTTGTCTTCGTGGTTCACAGCCCTTGCTCACGGAATTTCACCGTTACGTACAAATTGTCGTGTAGGGCTTAAATATTAAAGGGCTTAAATATTCGCGTCATAATTTTTGTAGTCTGTTCAACATCATAATATTCGGTTTGCTCAGCTTTGATTGACACTTCTTAGTTTGTTTTTTATTCAACTGTTTTGCAGACTGCCTTCGGCAATTCTTGCTGCATTACGTCATGTCTCTTTATAACGTTTCGTATCGTAAGAGCGTTGCAAAAACTTCGTCACATTGTTTTAGTTCTTCCAACTCGGAGGGTGTTCGCGATTCCTTAGTGTTTGCTTTGTTCATTTCTTCAGCTCTTTCTATACTGTCCCATACGTCCTTTTGTGTTAGAGTTCGATAAAAGTCAGTTGATATCCACAGATGTCAAACTTGTGATTCATTATAATGTGTTCCGTGTACATACTCAGTGACGACTTATTTTTATTACGCCTCATTTCAATGTAATAAGTTTTAGTTTTTGTCGTGTCATATGTTCTAAGTTGAATAGTGCCTTTCTTTCCTTTATTGTTGTAGGCCCATACCAGCAGTATCTTGGTCAGGCTGTCAGTATCTTGTTGTTCCAATGGCTTGTCCCACTGGCTGGTGTCTTTTAATCCTAGGTATCGAATACATCGTCTTATAGTAGTTCCAGCGGCAACCCACTTTTTAAGCATGTCCATAAGTTTCATTTTTCTTATTCAAAATTCTGAATTCTAACATTCAAGTCTATTTTAACCATTTTGTTGGAGGCATGTTGAGGCACGAAGTGTCTTAAACAAGCGTCATGTAAGTAGATCAGCCTTTTAGGTTTTATTATCTCTTTGGCAATAATCAGATCAATGGACAATCGGCCGTCGGTGAAAGAAGCTAATTTCACATCTAGAATTGAGAAAGCAAACGCCTTCTGCATACGATACCATGTTGCAGAAAATGATGCCACTGTCTTGCAGCAATGACACCGTGACCTTCCGAAAACGCATGCGACTTTTGCTATAAATTCTTTTTGTTGCATTGAGTAAATGTGTCATCAAACGTATTTTTCAAGATTCACAAAAAAATAAGGGAAACTGATAAAATGAATGTAACGAAAATGCTTGGAGAAATTAACCTTCGGTATTTCAAGATGGTTTTCGCTCAATAATGATTTGATCTCTCGTAAAAACTCATGTCCTAAAAGCGTATTGTAAGAGTGTTAGTCAATAACAAATATAGTTTTAAACTTTTGACCTAATATTATTTAAATAAAACTTGTTGCGTTTTGCAAAAGTAGAAATAAACGCCTTAAACTGAAATGATCAAAAACGCCCACCTTCAACTAATTAATGCTTTCAAACGCACCCACCACAACGTAAGCATCAATTTTGAGCGGCATGAGTCACGTTTGAAAAAACTCTCACCAGACGCTTTGACTTGTGATAGATTGAAAAAATATGAGAAACAGATTAGCATGCTTTGCTCATAAGTTCTTCGTAGTTTACAAAACGCAAGCTTTGAAATGATATTTGTTAGTTGTGCGAAGCTGTTCTATCTATACAGCAAAAACCATCGCTGGTTTAAAAAGAGAAAAAGTGAAAAAGAGCACCAAAACGTTTGACCACAAACTAAAATATTATTTCATTTTCAAACGCAAAACATCAAGATATTGTAAGGTATTAGGCATGACTTCGTTGTCTTATGGTGAAAAAGATCATTGCATTTCTTTCATACGCACGCATAAACATATCATGAAATTTTACGTATGCCGAAAACATAGCATGAAATTTTACGCATATCATGAAAATTTTACGTATATCATGAAAATTTTACGCATATCATGAAAATTTTACGCATATCATGAAAATTTTACGCATATCATGAAAACGCATATCTAAACATATCATGAAATTTTACGCATACCGAAAACAAAGAAATCATGTTCAGGAAAGTTTCCATCGCACATCAAAACAGATCGCACTGGGAACGCAAAGTTTATCGTACTTGATAGCTTCAACAAATAATTTCTACAGGTTCTGGTCCATACACACATATTTAAATCGTTCTTTCTGCGTTTGTGGAGAATCAGCGATTTAAACGTAACAACATTTTAACAAACTTTCCGTAAACTGCAGCTCTATGGCGATTCAAATTCTTAAATTTCGTTTGTACAGTATGTGACGCAATGCGTAGTGTTTACTCCTAGAAAGAACACTTTTTATCTTTCCCTGAAACAACGAATCTCGGTAAAGGTCCAATATTTTAAGGGCTTTGCAGATAATTAAGCAAGAGTTCTAGTAAATTTTGCAAACACTGAAAGTCTTTCTGATGTGTAATAGATGAGGTATATAAAAAAACAGCGCTGTTGAACAGTTTCATTTTCGGTAAATTGATAACCTCATCTTCTTCAGGTACCGCAAAGCTTCTTTTACAAAAACAATTCGTCGTAATTTACTCTTTGTGTTTTTTATCTGTAATTGCTTCTTCAATCTTTTCATTTAAACCCAGGATTCTTGCTGAGTATTGCCTATTTCTTCATAATCAGATCTTGATGAAGCAGCAAAACATGTTTGGTTCTGGCCTTGTATTCATCATTTTGTTGTCCTGTGCTGGCATAGTACGGACAGGTGAGTTTATTATATTTCTGTTCACAACACTTGTAAAAACGACTGTTTAAATGAAACCAAACGAAGAAAAATGCTTTCATTGTTTACTAAAGCATGAAGTAAATTGGGTCTATCGCTTGACACAAATTAGTTAAAAATAGTTTAAAGACAAAAAAATAAACAACAGTTTTAAGTGCTATAAAAAGTTCTATGTAATTTTTTGTTGAAGCAAATTGTACATTTTTTAACATACAAAACTACTTTCACCAATAAAGATGGAGATCAGTTTGGGTTTAAGTTCGAATTTTACCTCGGAAATACCCTTTACAAAAACAGAAAGGCACGTTTACTGCAAGAACGATTTCAAATTTAAAAGTTCTGGTCAAGTCAACTTTTGCAGAAATTTAGGTATCAAATATGCTCCTCTGCTTTGAATAGATACAGTAAATCTTTTCCCCAGGTAAAAGATTTTCCAAAAATCATCACCCTTTAAAATGTTTCAGGTGCTGATGGATATCAAGATCACCGATGTGTGACTTTTCAACATTCTAGTGAAAACACTCCTTGCACTTTGTTTCACATTTGTCCAAATAATTTGTTCTCAAGCGCTCACGTTTGCAATGAAAGCAGTTTCCTCTTCGACGATTGGTTTCATCGCATAACTATAGTCAAAAGCAGTTGTAAAAGAAGTTCCCAAAACTCATCATGGTTCAACCAAACAGATTTGAAGAGCTGTGATGCTGCCTGGCGAGATCAATTTCAAGTTAAAAATTCTTTGTGCAATATGAGCACGGCGACTCACAGCTACAATCAAACAAGCAATGCACTGGTGAAGCCTTCTGCAATTTTAGCAATACTGTGGGTGTTAGGCTTGCTCTCTATCTTTGGTAATGTCTTTGTTCTGGCCAACAGCTACCGTGTATTGAAGCAAAGCCATCGTGTTCTGTCTGATGTGCAAAAAATCCATCACATCATGTTGATTAACCTGGCTATCGCTGATTTTTTGATGGGAGTCTATTTAATCTGCAGAGGTGTCTTATCCATCTTTACCTACGGTGGTGATAATGCACAGAAAACTGTTTCCCGAGATTTGTGCAGCTTCCTCGGTGTGATAACAGTCGTTTCTTGCCAAATGTCCGTCACTGTGTTGGTTCTGATCTCGTCATTTCGTCTTTACAGTGTTGTTAAACCATTTAGACGCCTGAATGTAAAAGTTGCTTACCTTTCGCTTACACTGAGTTGGATTCTATGGTTTTTATTTGGCAGCCTTCCATTGTTTGAAGTGGAGGAAGTACAGCGACTGTTTGGTTCTTATAAAGATACTGGTTGTGCCGGATTACCATACAGGTTCACTCATAAACTAATGAGATACCTCGTTAAAAAATTCCTTGAAAAACTCAGTTCAGAATGCAATTTTTCATTTAACAGCACTTTAACGTTATCTGATGGACTGAAAACTCAACAGCTTCTCAACATTGCACAGCATATAAAAATAATCAGCTACAATCCTTCATTTTACAACTATTTTCAGGAACAAAGCCTTTGCATGGTAAAGTATTATTTGACTTCCATCGACGGCCATAGATTTTATGGCCTTTCGTTGTTGGCAATAAACTTCACTGCTTTCATGTACCTCTTTGGTGTTTATCTTTTAATTTACTTCAAATTCTCAAAAGAGAAATCATCCTTTTTCTGCTGCTCAGGATCACGTAACGTGGGTGATCAGAGCGTTCGAGACGAGGAAGACCAACGTCTTCAATGCAGAGTGTTTTTCATCATTGCTACTGATTTTTTGTGCTGGGTACCGACAGCTGTAATAGCTTTTTGGTACACAGCTGCTGCTTATAATCCTAAAGTGGCAGAAGTTTGTCAATTTATGATGAAAGTCATTCCACCACTTGCGGGCATGACTTTATTACTTCTTCCAATCAACAGTGCATTAAACCCATTGGTGTACACAAGCACGATGAGCTCCGTGATGAAGTTTGCAAGTAGACTTTGCAGTCAAAAACTCAATGCGAAAAAAGGTCAAAACCAATTATTTCCTTTACGAAGCACTGCGCGAAAAGAGTTACCAAAACCGTAGCTTTGTCCATTATTTTCCACGCAAGATATACAACAGTAAATCACTAACTAACAACTCAAACACTGGTTGAAACGAAGGCTGGTTTGGTTGCGGGTAACAAAAACTTTTTTCCATTCTGCTCACAAGTGCCCTACTGCTCGTCGTTTCATTGTCAATACTTTACGTCAAGTGGCACCAAGGCATTGGAGGTTTGGAGCATGTTCTATGTTCCTTGTCAAGGCTGCAGAAAAGCATTTGCTGAACACCGCATCAGGCTCTCGCCCTTGGTACAAGGACTACAGACAACTGGAAAACTGCCATTGGACAACTGCTACCGACTGCTGACGGGAGTTGTCCTTTCGCAAATGAAAAACTGCCTAAATTATTTGTAAGGACTAAGCTTATCGTGCAGACCGAGTTTAAATAAAAAATTATTTTCTAAAGAATAGTCCAAATTATCAGAACGTTCATACAGAGCAAGGACGAATGCAGGAACAGGAAAAGTACGATATCTGCCTGATTTTTCAGCGTCATTTTTGTGTTTTGTCCTTACGGACAACAACGCTATTAACCGAAAAACTATGTCACTCTTTGCAGTCCCCACTACCAACCACGTTTTTCTTGGTTTACCCCATCCTTGCAATATATCTTGTCTCTTGCTTTGCTTGATCGATGCCGTGCATATTTTGAAGTGTATTAAGAATAATTGGGTAAACCGAAAGTTTGCCGTAAAGTGCATGATGTACCCGTCCGTACAAAGTTAGAAATTGTAATACGTTTGCTACTTTTGCTTCGCTGAAAACATGGTTGAAGTGCACAGTGGTAAAGGAGCTGGGCTACAGGGCGTGCAAGCGATCCCCAAAGTTCGGATTTATTAAAATTCTGGGAAAAACATCAAAAAAGTGTGGGCAAAAGGTTACGATATCTGTTAACAATATACTAATGAAATTGTGTTTTTGCATTATTGAGTGTATAAATAAAAGTTTAAAGTGATGTAGAATACACTTGAAATGCATTTAAAATCAACAAACCGTTTCTAGTAAGTTAGTGTTATAATATACAAGAGTCGATGAGTGAGTGAATCTCTTGAAAGTTTTGACAGATGAAGGCATTTTATTTAATGCCTTAATTAATTATACACTGTGGGAATAGAGTATGCTTCAAGACATCTACCTCATACTGTTACAGAGTTCACGCCAATTGATTCAATTTCATTTTTGAAAAACATACAGTTTTCAACGGCAGTTTATGCTTTTTGTACAGGTGTATGCAGTAGTGTGAAAATTACAAATGTTTATGAAAGTGTCAACTACAGCGCAGCCAGAAAGACGCCGAAAGTGTATGTGCCCTCCCCCCTCGAAACAAACTTGCTACGATTTTGCTGGTGCTTTATATCAACTTTTAACTGTTAGAAAATAAACAGTAGGAACATTCAGACACAATACTCGACGTCAATGACTGACTACATCGTGACTAGCGTTTCCCGAACAAAATTCGTGGCTGCGCTACTGAACTAAAGCAGATGTAAGTCCAACTGACTTTGAGACTGCAGCAGGTGTAATGTTTTTTCATGAGGCGTCTCGACTCTCGATTGCTAAGCGCTTGCGGTAACATTAACCCATTTTCATTTATGTTTAAAAAAAAAAATAATGTTCAATTTTTGGAACCAACACAACAAACGATCAAGTCGTACTGTGCTAACTAGTTAAGTTAATTTTTGATATCGTATAAAATCTCTCCGCGCTTTTTTTCGAGATTTTTGCTGCTGAGTAGAGCAACAAAGCGAAGAAAAGTGCAGCAAATTCAATCACTAATTTACAAAACCTGCGCACTGACTAAACGTTTGACAAAACGTTGCTTGGTTTTTGTTTGGTTGCAACTAAGTAGACTTGAATTAAAGAAAACAAACACTTTTAAAGGTCTTTATGCTTGTGATGCGTATAGACAACATTAAAACTATGTAAAGACAACGATGAGAAACTTGATGCGAATTAGTAACTTTAAAAAATTACATAACCCTGCTTGCGATCTTCATCATTGCCTGCCCCCCCGAAAACGGCGATGGAAACGATAATTGCAGTAGTTTGTCATTGATTTTTCAGTTCAATCATTATTGTATAACGTCTGCACTGCAACACGCAACGCAGTAGACTTAAGCATACATGGCAGTAACAAAGGAACACACAGATGCTTGAAAAAATACGAACATAGATACGTGGCGGTAACAGAAAAACATACGCTGATTGGCGCTATTACGACAACTTTGATGGAACACAATCATGTAGATATGCGTGGCACTATATAGTACAGAGTACAAGCATGGATAACGCCAACACGGTTGTACACGCATGTACAGAGTACACGCATGGATAGCGCCAACACGGTTGTACACGCATGTACAGAATACACGCATGGATAGCGCCAACACGGTTGTACACGCATGTACAGAGTACACGCATGGATTGCGCCAACACGGTTGCTATAATGTTTATCACCCTAACATAAGGCTGCGATGGCCTACCAGATGAACGTTTGATAAAATGCAAATGGGAGTGAGAGGCTG
>Ga0210059_1009002_pt1 | contig 15646 bp, 15 predicted proteins | sample Ectturendosymbi2_FD_188042 | JGI IMG/M metagenome (GOLD analysis project Ga0210059, IMG submission 188042) | Ecteinascidia turbinata endosymbiont from Florida, USA - Sample 2 (SPAdes) (version 2) | ecosystem: Host-associated > Tunicates > Ascidians > Unclassified | place: Key West, Florida... | reverse complement strand
TGTATGCTTCATCAGTGTCCTTTCAAAGTCGGTTTACTGGCGGAATTTTCAGCAATTGAAGCAACTGCTGTTGATAAAGCTGCTACAGTCATTATCTCTGCAGCGGAATTTCAGACAAAATGGCCCTTAAGCCTGTAAGCTCTTTTTACTTATTTGACCATGTAAATGTAGTGTCATGCTCATTTTCACCATCCTATCGAATAAGACTGTAGGAACAGACCCACCTACTTGCTCGCTGAAATATAGCATGAAGTAAGCCAAATTTACTTAGAAACGTCTCACTTGTAGGGATAACACATCTGGTGGGTGGGTTTGTTCCTGCTAAAGGATTCTTTCAAGATTAAGTTTTGCTTCGCATATTGCCTCTCTGCTTTGGCGAATAAGATTCATAATTGTGGCACACTTTTACAACAAAATGAAGATTTTGGTTTTAGCCATGTACAGTACAGAATGACTTGTGTTTTTCCAGGTTTTTTTTTAAAGGAAAATGTTAGGAACCCGGTTTGGATCTGTGAGGACCCGATTTCTCTGATTTTAGGGACCCAATTTTCTCTGATTTTAGGGACCCGATGATAATTTTTTGTAATTCTAAGAACTTGATTTGAGATTCTAGGGACCCGAATCGGGTCCCTAAAACGCCTTAAAAAAACCTGGTTTTTCATTCTGTATTAGAAAATGCTTCTCCCGCAAATAAAGTTAAAGGTAGAGTCATCATTGCGTCTCGATTCTCTATTTCGAGCCGCTCACACAGTCACTGATCTAGCACAGGGGTGCTCACACTTTTTCAGCATGCGAGCGACTGATAAAATGAACAAGTCAAAACGATCTACTTACTACAAAAATGCAACACATATATTTATTGATAAATATTTTGATTTTAAAATTTACCAAAACAGTTTGCATGTGGCGATGCAAACAATCACCCAAACTGAACAACTGGAAACGTAACCACGTTTCTCAACTCACATTCGATATGCGAATAATCGATTCAAAGTTTTCTCTTAGAAAATCCTAAAATCAGGGTCGCTGGAACAGCGGGAAGGCAGGGGAATAGTGAAAGACATGAGGGCAAATGAATCTTCTATAAAACCAAAAAAATCGTTACCAATTATATCCATGTTTTTGTTCCGCAAGAATATGTTGACCCCAAAAATAATAACAGAAATTATAGAAAAGTATTCTGAATGTTCTGGGTGCGCGAATAGCTGCAGGAAAATTGTTTCAAGTCCATCTTGATAAATCATGAAATTACCCATGATGCTGCTATGAAAAGGCACCTCCGCTTCCGTTGTCTCCCTTTTGTAAGGTCAGGATGGGAAATGCCCCGGCCAGCTCTGCGGCGTCGCTGCCTGTATAATAGTGCCTACGCCCAGTGACGGATTAAGGCAGAGCGGAGCTCTAAGTTAAAACTACACTTGAACAAGTGTTGAATTATAAATTCAGTGGCCATCCATGTGACTATCATAAGGGACTGAATTTCTTATATATGAAAACCTGGTCATAAATACAAAGTGGTGGGCATTGTGGGCTTCAAAAATTTTTTTTACCAAAAACGTATATGCGTATCTTTTTACCACGAAGGAATACATTACCGTACAGCTCACAAGCACAGTACAGAGACAGTGATTACTGCCTCGAGATTCATCAACAAATTTGATCATTGCTACAGTGTGGTCTATGTATAAACGTCGAAGTCGATTGTCAAAAGCAGCAAACCTACTGCTTAAGATTGCATTTTCTAGATTTTGCCAGAACGAATTTCTTTGATACTGGTAGTGTCTATTTCACATAGAACATCGTGCACTATAGTACTCTTTAAAATCAGACTGTTCAGCTTGTTTTGTCTGATAGTGCTCCTACCCTGCTCAGGTAACCTCTAAACACAAACACCGTTGTTGTCCTTGCCCAAAATGGGCAGATTTTGTTTATGCGCTTATACTGGACTAACTGACATGTTTAGACGCGCGTGCCGGTTTTTGTACAACTTAGCAAGTCTTCTCAAGCTCATCCGATCAGAAGAAAACAACGTGGTGAATTTGGAATTTTTTTTTATATGATGAAGAACAAAAGTACTCTTAACAAACGAATGTAAAAGTGAAGAAAATTCCAAAAATTCCGCCAGTAGACGTCATTGGTGGTCGGTTTAAGGTTTGAACGGAACCTCATTTCAAGCTTGTGGTTCTATTTGCAATAAAAGTAAATTAGGTTGAGACGTGAAAGTTTTCTATTTTCATTGCAATTTTCAGTCACATTAATCAACCTTGCCCACAATGGGCAATTTTTTACGAAAATCAGGCACATAAGGTAAACTTGCCCAAAATGGGCAAATGCTTCACGACAATTGTTGGGCAATCAGATTGATCGCGGCACTGCTATTGACTTTCATGTCTCACATACAGCCATTCCCGTCGCCACAGGGGGGATTTGGTGGGCTAAGCCCCCAAAACAATGCACCAACCTCTCAAATTGAAATATGAAAACAATAAATTAGTGGAGTTTTGTCAACTTTTACAATGTCAAGGCATCAACAGAGAAACAAAAAACTTACTCTAGCCATAACGTCGGGTGATTTTTACCTAGTGACGACGTGGCCACCACTCCTGTCCGGGTGGAAATCACCTGGGGTTAGTATTCCAGGGGTGTAAGTAATCTTTGCAGAAAACTTGAAAGTGATCAATGCAGACAAGTGCTCCCTTGGCAGTTGGCACGTCAACCTCGTTTTGTTCTGTTTTGATGGTGGACAGGTTCAACAGCTTTGTCTGGTCTAAAAGTTTATGTCCTCAATAACATGCTTAGGCCTTTTACCGCAAGTGTACGCACAACAAGAAGTAAGCCTTTTTTGGCTAAGCCAGAGTTCTAGAAACTTCAATTAGGAAAGAAGCACACGGTTCATCATGTCCTCAATAAAATGCTTTGACCCTTCACCACAATTACACGCGGTGCAGGCCCTTCCTGTCTCCAATTTCTTTCCTCTGACAGAGAAGGCGTCATGCATTCTCCTGCCTGTTTCTCAATGAAAACCACGAGTTTAGCAGGAGCCATTCGCGCCAACTTGCTTTGTGTCGTCAGGGCTTGCACTCGTGTGATCTATTCCCAGCTGGCTTCGGTCAGAGGTTGCTGGCGTGGCTTACTAGTGAACCGACATGCACCAACTCCTTTTGTCCAAATTGGTCAAGGTTACCTTACGAGGGATCTTTGTGTACGAATTTTGTTACACCTCAGGTAACCATGGGTCAATTTGGGCAAATTTTTGTTCCCCATCGAAAACTACAAAACTTGTGCAGATTTCGATAGGATTGCTGGAAAGAGCGTCTAAAAAAATGCAGCTACTGAAAGAACAAACGTGAACGTTAACTAGTTTTTAACATGAACGTTAACTAATTTTTAATTTAAGTAGAAGAACCGTCTGCCCAAATTGGGCAGAGGTTACCTGAGCAGGAATAATATGCATGTTGTGTTAACAAACTTCGCCAAAATGTAGGTTTGCAAACTTGAATATGACGTCATATTGTGACTTCACCAACAACGTACATCTAGCAATAACCACCATATGCCACTGCTCAATAAGCTACTAGAATTCGGTAGGGGGCGTACAATCAGGCAATTGCCCCGGGCGTCACCAGACTTCTGCAGGCCACTGTTCACACACCCATCCTTTTATAAGAAAGATTGAATAATGCATGAAGAAATTGTAGTAATACTGTCAACATTTATTTTCTAAATCTCTGCAGTATAGGGCAGTGGAAAACATTAATGGTTCAAGAAAGTAAGGAAAGCTTCCCCGAAAATATTTAGACATTTAGTTCTGACTTATAAAAGACTGAAAGCAATTGATGTAACATTGCATTAGAAGCTATTGAAGCCTACAGCAGACCATGCAAGAACACATACATACATACATAGGTGTTTACAATATAATTCTCTCAAGCAAAACCAGTTTCTCACATAACTGTTTGGAAAATGGAGTAATCCTAGGGCCAAGTTGAACTTTGTAAAAACTTGCTGTTTTTAGATTTTCATTGTCCAAAAGTATAGGCTTAGGTAAATATGCCTTTCATCTGCAGTAAACGCTTTGAGAAAGAAAAAAACAACCATAATTTTTATGATTAGACTGGAATGACTGAAATATGCAGTATTTACTCACACATGTTAATCATATTTCAATGTTGGCTTGACCTTTTAGGTTACAACTACTACACTTATGGCAGTAAAAACTCAAACAACAAGTTAATGTCACAAAAATGATGGGCTGTGTGCTTAAAAATAAGTTTATTGGAACTGCTTTCTGTGCATGTGCATGGTATTTTGCTTATGATATGTACATTGGGTTATTAGTAGATTTATAAGCAAGAATGGTAAGCTACCAGTTAAACCTTGCAAGTAATAGCAAATGTTAAAAGTAGGACTCTATATATTCATTTGAAACCTCTTAAATTTTGATGGAGAGACCCACATCTTTTTGAAGAGTAGGTTATTGGCAGATCCGTATCAACTGCACTCCATACCCCCCAATTGGGGGAGGCACGCTGACACAGGGGCCCAAAATTCATTCCCGTCACCACTTAGCCCCCCCAAAAAAGCTTTGACCTCATAAACTGAAATATAAAGCACTGAAATCAGTGAAATTGGGGGCCCTTTCAAAGAAAAGTGCTTATAGGCCAACATTACAGTTACTTTGGACCCTTTGAAAGCAAGGTATTTGCACATTACAGCTCTGTTGTGGCCCATTTGAAAGCAAAGTAACCTACTTATACATTACAGTTACTGTTGGGCCCCTTTGAACTCAAGGTACTTTGCACATTACAGTTGCTATTGGGGGCCCTTTGAAAGCGTAGGACTTACACATTACAGTTGCTATTGTGGCCCCTTTGAAGGCAGAGTCCTTGCAAAATACAGTTGCTGCTGGGCGCCCTTATGAAGCAGAGTACCTACACATTTTAGTTGTTGTTGGGGGGCCCTTTGAAAGCAGAGTAGCCTACTTACACTTTGCAGCTGCTCTTGGGGGCTCCTTTGAAGGCAGAGTACTGAATCATGATGTGATTCGGAAAATATTATATGAGCGGATAATAAATTTTTCACCAAAAATGAAGAATATTTATGCGCGAAATACCTTGAGGGGACGCCTAACAAGAGGGGCCCGAGGCAAGTGCCTCGCTTGCCTTCCCTTAAACACACCACTGTATATAACCCTGACAATGATCTTACATGAGAATTTGAAACCGGTTGAGCACATTCTGCTTCATTCGATACACGCACTTTCTCACCTGATGTGCGCATGTAAACATTGTAATGGAAAGTTATCTTTATATTATTGAACACATTGAAGTTGCTGATGAATTTATCACTTCAAAAAACACACAGTCAACGGGATTTTTCATAATCTAACCTAGAAACTCAGGTCCACTAAAAAACAGATCTGGGTGGAAAAAACCCTCAGTGAGAGCCCTGGTCACATGCGGTAAAACACCTACTGCCTTATAAACTCTAAGTGAACATTTGAAGATTTAGTGCCGTGTTATTGTTACCCAAAAAAGACCAAGAGCAAAACAATCCCCTAGCAAGTTTCGCAACCTACCACTCCAGACGAATGATCAGACATGAGCGAACTGCTTCGCGGTCACGACTTTGCCCTGATGGGCCTTGCGTTCATTTATCCAGCTCTGCCTACATGCCTAGTTGCATACGTCCAGAAGTCAGACTTCCACTTCATCAACGTGTTTTGTGCAGTGATTGTTTTAAAAAAAATGTACTATGTCTAGCCCAGGTAGTCTTCTCTTATTTTGTACTGCATAGACACAATAGAAGCAAGATACCTTTGGTGATTACGACCAAAGTTACACATTTGCGTAGCCTCCTCTGTTCAGACAGCCAGATGGAGTTAACTGTGCAGTTAGAAAAGTTTATTCAGCAATCATTGCTAAGTTGTCCCAAAACAGAGTAGTGCAGTTAGTGGATTATGGATGTTAACCGTTGCGTCCACGTAGGCCTTAGTCTATATTTGTTAACATTTATAAGCTATTTGAGATGCAAAATGTTATTAATCTAAACATGCGCCATGAACCAGGAGATTAACAAGTCTTAATTTCATGAAGACATCTCTAACTAATCGCCCTCAATTGAACGACCCAACTCCTTTTGTTAAGCTCGTTCAGAAATTTTTAGTTAGATCTACGAGCCTATTATGGGTATTTACGGGAAGATATTTATAATTAATTTGCACAATCTGCAAATGCTGTTCCTATTGTGAATTAAATATAAATTTTCAGAATGTCTAGCCCCCCTGCACAAAAATGAAGGCATAATGAATGACTTTCTGGCGATGGTTCTAAACAGGCCCACAGACACAGGGGGCATTCGGTTGCAGTTACCCCAAAATCTCTTTTGTGTCCCCACAAATTTTGTTGTGCTCAGAAAAAAATTTTTTAAACATATGATAAAAAGAAAAATATTTTCCCCGTAAAAATGTATTTTGCCCCCAAACCTTCAAACCTGGCTAAGGGCCTGGTTCTGCCAAAACTGTGTCTGCAATTAGAATATTTTATTTTTAAGGCCATTCGGCCTCGAGATGTAGCATAACGTCGAAAACATTTTTTTATAAATCACCATTAGGGGGCCCTTGTAAGAATTTTTTTGGGGGGCAGAGTTGGGCTGCTATGGCACTGGCGTTCTTTCTCCATGACGAAAGAACAAAGGGCCTGCTTCTCCTTTAACTAGGATCCTTTAACATCTTGGGTGGTTGGGGTCAGCTTACGTTTTGACTAGGGCCCCTTGTCATTTGAATGTACAGTAGGCAGACTACGTATGTTTACCCCAAGATTAATAGGTCTCTTTTCCTTTGATTAGGGGACCGTGACATCTTGGTTGAGGGTCTTTTACATTTTGACTTGGGCCCCTTTTGCTTTGATCATACAGAAAGCTATCATATGTCATCATTTCAGTTTGGTTTTATCTTCAAGTTGACAATCCAAATGTATTAAAACATATTATAATAACAACATATAGCAAACCAAATTAAGTTTCATTTTGTAATCATCATAATATAAATACAATCATAAAGAAAATCTCACAAACTTTTGAAATCGCATAAACTAAAAATACGGGCCCTCTCAAAGCGCGTATATTGAAAATGGGGTCCCACATTTTGCACGTCCTTGTACACCCTGAACACCCATCATGACCACTACTGTGTGAGCCATACGTTGGCGCTAAATACCCTGAATTAAACTTACGAATACACTAATTAAGAAAAGGTCTGGCAAGTTCAGTTGCAATGACTTTCGTAGTTTCTACGATCATCACGCCGCTCCAGGTGAACGAAACATGTGTGCAGTGAGGTTTCATGGATAGCATAACAATTTGACACTGAAGGGTCGTTCGCTGCGGTCTGTCTTCTGTTCTTTGCGGTTGAGCAAAAATGTGCTCCATTCCCGCTACTTCGCTCTTTGTTTCAGAGTGAATTTGGATCAAAAGGAATCGAAACAACTCAGTAATCTGACCAGCCACGCGTTTATGAGTGCCGTAGTGGATCTGGTTATTTCAAACAATGTTTCAGTAGTAATTGGGCCTGAAAGCAACGTGGCCGTCGAGAGAGTAAGTCGGTAGCGTAGTTAGCAGAATATTAACTGTGTTATGGAATGTTTCATCCATAACATGCCGGCTAACGAAATGACATTAATTATGGAACAAGAAGAGTAAAAGATGTTTGCTGATACTAACGAGAACTGAACTCTAAAGAAAGGACAAAACAAGAACGAGAATGGTGTATGATTAAAAATTGCTGACAGCATGAAGAAATGTTAACATATAGAATTCTGGAAGATTACACTGATGATGTATATCAACTTTCATTAGCGTCACGCAAGGGTGGCTTGTATGTGACAAGAATACAGAAACGTTTGGATTTAAAGGACAAGTTACTTTATTACTGGGATGAAGATACTACATTTGCGACACTGACTAGAGCAAAGATTGAAAAAAGCATGAAGGATGCGGATCATTTTAATGCAACGCAGTTGCCAGGACATTTGCCTGACAAGGAAACCAATCATCATTGCATTATGCGGCGCAATGAAAGACAGAGACCTGTGCCATATGTCATGGAGCAAGTTAAAAGCTCAAAAGACTGAGTAATACTGAATGTGATGTACATTTGTGTAATTTCGTCTTATGGTAATATGGCATTGTGTATGTTTATCGTATGTTGATAAAAAAGATGGCAGTTTCCAACTAGAAAAGGGGGGACAAAAGTGAATTTAAGCTAAAACTGTTTCGGAGGGAATGCTAGAATGCCTACGTGACAAAAAGTGCATTCTGAACAAAGACAAAAACCACATGATCAAAATGCACCAATGAAAAGATTACAGGTCAAAGTAGGTGAAGAAAGAGACCACGTGCTAAATCACGCCACCAAATCGAACAGAAAAAAGTAGACAAATCACGGGAAGCTCGTGAACATCCGAGCCAGGATGTGCGTTGTTCCGGTGCAAAATTGACTATTACGGAAAAAGCTAGTACTCATAAAATTGCACTGGGGGTGCAAAATTGAACATTACGGAAAGAGCTAGTACTCAGAGAATTGCACTGGGGGGTTGGTTGATAAAACTGAATTAAGATGAATAAACAAGGTCAGGATGTGGTTTTGATAGCACCGCTTTACGTCAGATTGATCATGTGACCTGAACAAAATAGCGTCGACCGGATCTTAATGTCGATCGGCGACGTCGCGGCAGGTGGACTGGGGGTACTAAAAATCGGACGATAAAAAGTAAAAACCAAAATCCAATAGGGGGTTGTTGGCGCACTTAGAAGAGAGGACGATTTCCTCAACCCAAAAGCTTGGTCAAAAAAAGCCAGGCAGGTCATACTATAAATTACAGAGCATGCGACCTGAAAAAAGTGAGTTGATTTCGGATGCGAGACGTAAACGTGACATGCTGACAGTTAACGCAAGATAAAATTCCTAAAACAGTAAAGGGTAAAACTCTGTTAAAAATTTAACATGGACTTAGAACTTATTTTCGAAATTGAACATGATTGTAAAATTCTAGATGTGATTCAAAGGGTTTTAGATGATATGATGCAAAAGGAAACTGTCACCTTTTTGGACGATGCGGTTTTGGACGAGATTGTGAACTATCTAAAGGAACTTGTAAGTAAGATTGCATTGATACTTGAATCGTTATAAAATTGTGTACTTATCAATTAGTACAATGAAATCATTGTAAAGTGCGCTTAATAAATTCGTTGTATTATAATCATATCATGCTCACGCATCAAATATGTGTTGTATTGTGAACCGTGGATAATGGGAGTACAATTGCTCGTACGTTTAAACACTCAGGGGATTCCGGTGGTTGTCCTTAAGATAATTGCCGTAAATCTGCTGGGCTAGCGTTGTTGTCTACAGAGAACAGAATAAAGATCATATATGGCACGCTTTTCTATAGTGGTAACGAGATAGTTAAGCGAAAAGAATCCACAAACGGATATTTGGGAATTTAGGGTCATGAGCAATAGTGACTAATATTCTCAAATCTTGCACGCCTTGTTTTGCCAACGGGCAGGCAAAAACGAGACGTCACCTGTGTGATGTCTGAACATGTTATCCTGCTTTGATAAGTCTGATAGCGTAGCGGTGGATACGATCTCATCGATAATGCATCTTGTGTTGCATTGCATGCATTGAAAAACGTTTCGAACTCTACAGCTTGGTATTTTTACATCTTTTTCGTAATATTTTAGCATTTTTCTATGTACTACCTGCCAAAAGTGTCTATGCAAATGAACTAAAAAAGTTGAACAAACCAAAATGTTTTTATAAGAATTCGGAATGGATTTAATATAAACGTGCATTAGAACCAAAATAAACTCCAACAAAGCGAATTGAAAAACAGCCCTTCATATTTCAGCTATCTAGGGTTATATCTCATATTACACTAGTTTAAAACAGTATACAGGTTTACATTGCTTGACGTAGCTGTTGGTCGACGTATTCATCATTAGTCATCATTTTTAACACATTAAAAAGCAGTTTCGGAAATTTGTTTTCAGGTTGCTCTCGATCTGTCAATTTCGTCTTCACTCATGCTTTCTGTTTTCGGAGATGCTAATATCCCTTCTTGCATCAATGATCACGTGCCAAAGTTACATAAAAATGCGCGATATGGCTGGGTTTTAAACTCATTCCACGGGTCTTCAATTGATTCCGATACAGTACAACTGCCGAAATGGAAATTATGTGATGAAAGCTTAAGTTTGAAATCTACTCTTGTTAAATATATTACAGGTTCACCCATTGCTGGCGATATTGAACGTTACCCACATCGCCCCACTAGCTAGCAATCCAGCTTTTCGTGACAGCAAAAGGTTTGCAAACCTCATCCGTATGGTTCCTGATGATAAATACCAACTTCAAGTAAGATTCATTAGAAATCAAATTTTTATCCCAAAATCTTGATGCGCAAGCCACAATTGTGACATTTTAAGGACGTTTCTGTCTCTAAAACTCTCGGACCCATTGCATTAAAAAGCCAGTTAAAATATCCTCAGATGCGGAAGACAGAGATCGTTTCCATGATCTTAGCAGAGGTATATTTTGAAACTTTGAAAACAATGGAAATTTTTAATGTTTCAGAATCGATTTTTTGTCAGTTTTCCGACTTGCACATGAAAAATTCCTTTCACGGTTACCCGTTAGCTTTTTCGAAGTGTTTTTTCGGTCTGGACTACTTGCGACGACCCGAACTAGCTAAAAGTACCAACCAAAATAACTCATCGTTGTTTTGGGATAAAAATGTTTGTTTCAACAAAGGATTTTTTCTGAATCTTAAAATATCCGATTTTTGTTTTTTACGCCTTGACCTTTGCCAAAAGCGTATTTTAGAAAGCACCATTAAAAAGAACGCAAAAATCAAATAAAATATTTTTTTGTCAAAACACTTACTTTGACTACTTTTTCGCAAAATTTTGCAAAAGATTTTGTAGCTAATCTATAAATATTTTGCCAATTTCTTAGATAAAGACTGACAAAATTTTCCTCCTCTCAAGATTTTCACTTGAAACTTGGAAGGACGTTGTAAGATCCTCATGGTAACCTATCTCATAGTTTTCAGATGTTTCTGTGTTTCGAATCGGAACAGCTGACCATCAAAGAATAAAAAATAAAAAAAAACCCTAAAGTTTCTATTTTTGCAGCATTTCCCCCCAAAAAAATTACTTTTTTCAATCATTTTTTAAAAGTTATCGCCATGACAGTCAATTTAAAAAATAACCGTATTTTTTAAACGTCTTTCGTTTTCGCTCCGCAGCTATTTCAATGAACACCACAAATTTTTTTAAATTCGCGAAAAACGGGGTTTCCTCTGAAATACGTCACAATTATGTCACAAGTACGCGGAGCAAACTTCAAAGTGTTTTAATAGTGTTTGTACGGAATTCTCTTCTATTTATACTTCTATCAAACATTCGATGAAAATCCCAAGATTTCATGTAAGCCCAATTTAGTCAACATCGATGGATCTCTTTAGACGTTTGTGGTCTAATCAGAGGAACACAGAGCTTGATATTCCTACACAATATTTAATTTTTACTAGAAAGACTGCATACTAGCTTTTGTTTTGTGCAAGGCTTGATGCAATGCTCGTGGTAGTAAGTGCGTCTGTTTTCAGAAAAAGTGATTCAACTGAAATGTTTATGGCGCAGGCAGCTATCAGCGTAGGGAAATTTTTTCGTTATGCGGACATATCCGTCCTCACCTCCTTTGATGAATATGGACTGTCTATTGTTGAAACTCTCAGACGAGATTCTTACAAAGCGAAAAGCTATAACCTGAGAATGATAAGGATGATCCAGGTTTGTTAATGATGATATGATTTGTGTGCTGTACACAGCAATGCTTTTTATTTTTGGCCAAGTCTGTGCTAACACACGCGTTTCACAAAGTTATCATCTGAACACTGCATGCATCATTAAAAAAGCTTAATCGGTCGAACAAAGCTTTCGAGAGCAGGACATGGCCGATGGCATTTTATACTGTGTTGAACTTGCTGTTCTAGTAACGGAAACGTAAATATTTGAAACCAACAAGTTTTTCTTGTTTCTTTTAAAATTGAGTTTTCTGTTTTTTAGTCATCTTCGCTCAAAGTTGAATTTCAGAAGACTTTTAAAGAGTTAAAGCGATTCAAACCTCACATGATCATTCTCGCTTTAAAACGTTCGCAAAAAGTCACGCTTCTAACCGAGGCATACAAGGCTAACCTGACAACGACTCATGGTTGGATGTGGCTTGCCTTGAATAGTGTTTCAAAGCTGCCGTTGGAAAAAATCATTTTCAAGGGTCAATCACATCAGTTTAAAGGTAGGCGTTGCTTTCAATAACATTTGCGTAAAAGGACAAATGTTCACGCAAGCGGACAAATGTCACCAAAGCAACTATGCCCGAATCATGGCGAACGAAAATTTCGGTGTAAGCAGTAATCGAAAGTTAATTTTGCAAAAAGCAGAAATCGGGTTTCCTTTGCATTACTTCACTGTTACGCCACACATGCACGCCTTTCTGTACCATTTCCAGCAACGTCTGAAATGTTGATGTAGCTTCTGTGGTTTCTCAGTTATTACCAAAAACGCGAGTTTGTGGATTTTTTGAGCAGGTCTGAGATAGAAGGGTTTAGAGATAGGAGTTGCTTTCGGATGAAATAAAGAAAAACGACATAAATTTTCTGCCAGATGTAATAGTGGATTTCTTGGTTAGTTCTTTGTGTCGACTGTGGCGTTGTCGAAACTGCTATCCAGTAATATTTCAAATGCAGCTGACTCCCTTACAAAGGGCAATGTTTTGACACAAATTACTTCGGTAAACAAAATTCAAAATTATGAACATAGCATTCGGATTGAAATGCAACAAAAAAAACTTGAACTTAATTTTGATGGGTGCACGGCACACTAGTTCGCGCAAAATTAACTGTTTTCAGAGCTTCTCGGTCTTCGCCCGCAACTCAGCACAGACGAGGTCCATGCAGGCCTGGGTCTCACCTCGTCCGTCGTCAGCTTCACTGCTCAACGTTACATCGACAGCTTGTTGCTTGTTGCTGACCGAATAAAAGAAAGCTGCGTGGAAGCGAGAGTGAGTTGTGAAACAGAGAAGGGAACGAATATGTGAAACGCATATTGTTTCTTCGATCATCACGAGACATGTGCCGATCTCTTTGATTTTATGTCTTTTCACCACAGTACTGCGTGACTTTCCATAATATAGAGTGTCATAAAGGTCTGAAAGACGAATCGAAACAATTATAATGAGCAGTGTTCAATTTGATGAGAGGTGAGCGAGACACTTGCCTCGGGCACCCTTTTTTGGGGCGCCCGTCGAAGATTTTCCTAATTTTTGGTGAAAAATTTATTATCAACTCATATAATACGCTCCGAATCAGATCACAAGTAAGTACTCTACTTTCAAAGGACCCCCAACAGCCTTTGGAATGCGTGAGTACTCTGCTTTTAAATGGACACCCAACAGCCATTGGCATGCGCAAGTGCTCTGTTTTGAAAGGGACCTCCGATGGCAACTGCAATGTGTAGAACGATGCTTTCGAAGGCAGTGGTGCAGGATACAGGGGTGGAGGGGTGCAAGTTCACCTCCAAAAGATTTGATTTGTTGAAAATACGGGCAAAATTTCAGAATATTTCGGGCAAAATCCGGAAAACGTTGGACACAAATCTTTTGACACCTTTGCTCTCATTCTGTGATGAAAAAGACTGACTGTCGAAATTCGTCTGAATTTGACTTTTTTCTCTTTTTCCTCTTTTTTGGAGGTCACCACGGACATTTTGAGATACAAAATTTTGGGCAGATTTGAGGGAGTTGAGGCAAACATCCTTCGTTTCACCCAAATTTTCCTACCCTTACAACTATCTTCAGAGGGTCCCCCAGTAGCAACTATAATGTGTAACTACTCCGCTTCCAAACGGGCATCCAATTAATAGCATCATTTCATTTGTAAACATGCGTAGGCATTCTGCTTTTAAAGGGGGCTGCCATAGCAACTGTAACATGTAAGTACTCTGCATTTTCTGTTATGTCAGTCCTGCCGTAGCCTCAGGAACGCATCCTTGAGTGGCCGGCATATCCCCTTCCTAGGCTTGATAAAAACGTCTTATCACGGTTGGCTGTGTATGGTTACGTCATCATAGGGACCCCAACACAGAGTTTAGCACTGATTAGGACAATGACGCAAAGTTCGTCTCTTGTTAATAATTCCATGTGAGCCTGTTGGAAAAGCACAAATTTCACTCATATAAGAAAATGAACGCTTCACTTATTTTATGCTTGGAAATTTACCGCACAAACCGACAAAAGTCTTTTCCAAAATGTAACTACTTGACTTTAAATCATATTTTTAGTGGAAGCATTAAAAAGAGATGACTAGACAAGGTGAATTTTTTGTTTCGTTCTAACTACGTAAGCTTCGCAATGAACTTTTTTGTTTATAATAACCGAAGCAATGCTCCCATTGGCCCGAGAATGACCCCCATTGGCCCCAATCTCTTTGCGCTTCTTTCAGCTACTTCTGTGTTCTCCTCAATGAAGAAATAATGCAAAGGAGTAGTGAGTGAAACTTTAAGTCCCAACGTTTAAAAATTTTTTCCTATGATACAAACACTTCCATAAATCATAATTTTGTTGGTGTTTCTCATGAAACCAAACAATTCTCAAAATTTGCGCAGATATTTTAAAAAATTTTACTGTTTTTTCAATAATGTGTACAGTTTTACTGTTTTTCAATAATGTGTACAGAAAATTCTTCAAATTGATGTTGATTTGGTTGGAAGACTTTAAAAATCTGCTTATTTTATGATTCAGATGAACAAGAGGAAACGCCGTTTGTCTGGGAGAATGGACAGTGATTGTTTCTTAGTTCCTTTCTTTCATCATCGATATTCAAACCATCCTGTCATTTATGACGTCTTACAATCGTTTGTTTCCAATTGGTCAGTTATTGGCCAATGGGCGTTAAACAACAGCAATCTCGATGGGCAAGTGCATATGTTAAACGGTACGAAGGCAATCAGCCTCGATAATCGCATAAGAGTGACTACACTTCTTGAACCTCCATTCGTCTACTTTGATAACGAGAATGAAACTGATCTAAGTAAACTGAAGGGCTATGGAATCGATTTTCTCAAAGAACTGAGCCGACTTGGCGGTTTCGAATACGAGTTGAACTTCGTCAAGGACAGTCAATATGGAGGAATAAACGAGACAGCTGGCCAGTGGACTGGAATGATAGGGGAGTTGCAAAGGGGGAAGTTGATATGGCTTTAGCGCCGATGACTGTAACATCGCAACGTGCCCAAGCTGTGAAATTTTTGCCAAGCTTCATGAGACTCGAATTGAAATTTTTAATATTAAGATCGTTCAACACCAGCTACACGTACAACCCTTTTTCGTTTTTGGATCCCTTCGATGGATCTTTTTACAAAGCTGTCCTTACCGCTGTTTTTCTTCTGGGATTTGCTCTCACGACTCTCTCGGCCATCAGTCCGTACGGAACTAGAGGAAAGTTTTTTTTGTCTCGTCGCGCCGAGAAAGCAGAAAAAGCACTCAGCGCGGTAAGAGAAGCAGAAAGCTTTTCTCAGCTGAGTCGACGCG
>Ga0210059_1009001_pt1 | contig 15647 bp, 12 predicted proteins | sample Ectturendosymbi2_FD_188042 | JGI IMG/M metagenome (GOLD analysis project Ga0210059, IMG submission 188042) | Ecteinascidia turbinata endosymbiont from Florida, USA - Sample 2 (SPAdes) (version 2) | ecosystem: Host-associated > Tunicates > Ascidians > Unclassified | place: Key West, Florida... | reverse complement strand
TGTGAGGCAGAAGGCAAGGCATGTTAGTAAAACATTTCATAGCAAAAACAAGTAACATGGGCAGAACATAATGTTTATAAATGCACATCATGAAGAAAAGTAGATTTACCCACAGACCATTTTTGGGGTGGGTTGCATGGATGAGTTGTTCCCAACCAGATGCATGGTGTGACCGAATGAAGTTGAAGAGTAAAGTATGTGAGCAGGTTACCGTATTATTAGCAGTACATAATAATCATTATTGATTTCAGTAAGTACATGAAAAACAAAACATAACAAATAAAAAGGTTAAGTATCTTAGAGAATTATTTAGTGCTAAGGTTTAGTTTCATAAGAAGTCATAGCTTATCTATGTAAACTACCCATTTATTTCACTTGCATTAAATAGTTTATTGCACAATTCAGACTGAATGTGTTTCATTTTAAAGGAAATTGTCATATGCAGTTGCAACTTATCATTTGCAATATGTCTTTCGTAAAAATTGTGCCTACATATAATATTTAAATTATTAGAAACGACGCAGGTTTAAATTTTGCCATGGGTGCCACTTTGCATAGATACGCCACTGCACTGCAGTGGGAATAATTATTTACCTGTTAGGTTGATTGCTCTAAATACTCACAAGTGGTGTCATTTTCTGCTCTTGAGAAAGGTTCGAGTTTATGGTTGGTATGGGATTTTCCAAGTGTTGGCATGATCAATTTTTACAAACGTGCAAATGATGTGAAGGTTTTTGGGCAATAAAGTAAACAGATACATCATTCCAAGCAAAACTACGTATTTCAACACAAAAATTTTAAATCTAATGTTTTTTTTTAGATCTAGTGAATTTTTTTTATGATCTAGTGATTTTTGCCGAGAAGCCTGTGGCAGCACTGTGCTTGACCTTGCCTAACCGTTGCCGGCCACCTAGCATTAGACTTTGCGTACTGTGTAGCCGGTTCCGGCTACCTAACGTTTGACCTTACGTAGCCGTTGATGGCAACGTAGACACTGCCTTTTCAGATTGGAGGCTAGACTTTGGAATACAGTGTAATTAAGCCAAAGATGTAGAATTTCCTTGGAAAATAACTAATGAAACAACAAATGACCTCATGAAAATTGGTATTTCATTAAAACACCATTTTTGTTAAGGTACTTATGTATGTACTGGTACATTTTATTCAATCATAGGAATAACATTAGAACAATTTTTATTGAACATTACATTGCTGCATTTTTGTATATGCTCCTCATGACTTTTACATGAAGCTTTACAGCTTTGATTTCACATATACAAACAATGGTTATGAAATGTTTGTTTCACAGGATGAACTTTTTTTCATACAGTATATAGTATATTATACACATATTGCCTGCTTAGTGCTTTATTTAGTTGAGTTTTGTGTTTTACAATTCAGCTATATTTAACTCTTGCAAGCATTTTAAGCTTTTTGGAAACAATCTTGCTTTCGTTTTAGAGAAGCTGATACAGTCCATTTGAAATATGGGGTTGGCATTTCAGTCTCTTTTCAAACTATTTTAATTGATTTTTATAATGATAGCATTCATGGAATTAAAGATCAAAATACCAATCATTCCATATCTTGGTGTTGGATTGGTTTTGTATTTGTGTCTTTATACTTTTACCAGTTTTGGTAATTAAGTATACAAACAATTATGACCCGGCAAGAAATCAAGAAATTGCCACACTTTCTGATGTGTTGTTATCAAATGGCGTCTTCAAAACTAGTTTTCAATTCTGATTTCTGCACTTGTTTAAATTTGCCTGCAATATAAGTATCAATTAGATTTTCTTGAAGACTTTTACATTTACAGAATCTTTATGAAAATTCAGTGTGTACAATTAGCTTCCTTCTTATCAAAACAAAAGAAAGTTTTTGTATGACAATGAGCAAATCTAGTTATTTGAAGCTGTCTGAGTATTTTGCCTTTTATTAATAGCCTATTGCTTGTAGGCTACATACTAACTAATAGCTACTCTCTATTGTATTCTGACTAACCACATTCTTGTGTTATTTGACCAACCTCTATGATAGGTGACAGGGTGTGGGGAACCTATTTACTATGTATGGGCTGCATGAATTGTGCATTATCGTTGGCAGGCTGCAAAATCAATTAATTTTATCTTAAAATTCTACCATTATCTAACAATGAGAAAGAGTGTCTTTTCTTAACGCACTATCTAAGCACCTGCTTATCATGGAGCTTTGTTTTGACGCGATGTTGTACTCCCACTGGTTATTGAAAATTCTGATGCGGACCGTATCAAATGTTCACACAGGCCGCAGGATCCCCAACCCTGCTGTAGGATATGGGCCATGAGCCTGAATGGAACACTCAATTGGAAATGAATTATAAAAAAATAACATATTTTATTTCTTAGCTATTTGACGTAACTTTCAAATTTATATCTTTCTCACGTTTTTATTGTTAAGAGTCAGATGACAGCTGTATGGAACAACTTGGTATGAACAATTGTTTAGAAATGAAACAACATAGGAAAAATGTTTGATTTTATTTGACTCGACATTGACTCGCGCTTGCAAACCAATGACTCGACAGTTCTTGTGACTCAACTCTACCACGTCATGACTCGACTCGAAAAAATTTTTGGTGACTCTGACTCTTACCACTTCATAGTTATTGACCCATATGTCAAAAGTGCATCAGTTGATGTGTACTGTCCTTCTAGTGAAATAAATATTTTGGGAGTTTTGTGGGAGTATAGAAACTATGTCAGCAGATGCTTGTTGACTGTCAGGTCATTCTATTCCTGCTCAGAAGTTCGTGTCCTGGTTGGCAAATTAACATGTTCGCTGCTGGCGTATGAGTAGGCCTATATCGTACCTAAAAATCAGCCTTAAATTTTACTGTTTCACTTGTCTTAGCGATGGCATAAGTCCTCCGCTGATTGTGCTAAAGAGCTGTTGAAATCCTCAAAAGTCTTGGCAAGTCTTCGAGTTGGCAATGAAAAAAAAAACATTTTTTTGTTTCAGGTTGTTAGTGAGTGCCTTCATAAGTGAGGTAGGTTTTTGGCCATTTTGGCTCATGTTATGTGGCCTAGGGCCCAACTGCTAGACGGAAGTATTTTGCTCAAGTTTTTATTAGAAGCTAGCCTAGAATTCAAGTCTTGAGCTTTTGATCGATTCTTTAGCGCAGTGTTCCCCAACCGGGGTGCCACAGCACCCTAGGGTGCCATTTATGATACTCAGGGCTGCCGCGAGCTAATACATTTTTCAATGCATCATTTAAAATACTATTTTCAAAAGGTCATCAAACTCTAAAGCAAATTGCTATGAGCTTGCCACTGGGTGCCGCAAATTATATTTCTCTTCTGTAGGGTGCCGCAAGGCTAAAAGGTTAAAGGGTTGGGTAGCAATGCTCTAGTGTTTTTGGTTCAAAAGTTATGATCTAAAAATTGTGTTTGGCTGTTTTTAACAAATTTGTTGTCTTTTTTCTGTAGATTTGACTGCTTTTTTTTTAATCTGCCCAATCCTATAGGTAGTTTCAGTTTTTATGATTAGAAGTATTGTATTATAGCCTAATTCAGGAATGAAAACATGAAGAATGCTGCAACACTTATTATAAGTGTACAAACCCCACCTAACACTGCTGGTACAGGTATAGTATATCTCTTTCTATATAAGTTTGATTTTCAATATTAATCTGATTTAAAATCATTGGAGTTCCAATTGGTAACATCATGAATAAACTATCCACATTTTATTCACAGATTTTCGAATTTTGATGCTGAAAAGGAGTGCAAAAAGCAGTTTTTATCCGAACAACTACGTTTTTCCTGGGGGATCGATTGATAAGGTTGTGTTAAAAAATGAAACCTGTGCAGAAGTATCAATGAATTGTTTAAGATCATTATTTCATAAATTGTATAACTAATCTTATTTTTACAGGCTGATTTTTCTAGCACTTGGTTGGATTTGTATCATTCAGTGGATCCCACATTCATCAGCCATTTTAACTCCTTAAGTGTACAACAAGATGATAGTTTACGCCCCCCTATGTTTATTCCTGATGACAGATCTACAACAGGTATTCCTAAAGAAGTTGCATACAGAATATGTGCTATTCGTGAAACTTTTGAAGAGAGTGGAGTGCTTATCCTTCGTGGACGGTTAAATGTTGCGGAAAATGCAGATGAATCCATGTAAGAAACCAGATTGATAATGTGCTATCACTAGATGTGTTTTAATCCCCAATTGTATTTCTAGGACTGCAAAACCATTTGAATTTGCTTCTTCAAGTGATATTGAAATATGGAGGAAAAAGGTTCATGAAAATGCATTTGCATTTCTTGATCTATGCAAAGGTTTAAGGTTTGACAGCATTATGCTTTTTGTAATGGAGTAAACTTGCAAACTGATTGAGTGTGACGTGTATCTCTAATGTTAATTATTTCAGGCAAATTCCAGATGTTTGGGCTCTTCATGAGTGGTCTTCATGGCTTACTCCAACAAAGGCTGAGATTGTAATCACAAGGAGATTTGATACCATTTTTTACAACACATGTCTTTCAAATCTCCCTAGTTTTGCTCAGCATGACAGACAAGAAACCACTGACCTCATTGTAAGACCTAACTGATTTTTTGATTTTATATGGTGTCTCGAGATTTTCATAACCTGGTAGCGGATTGAGCTAAAAAGCTTTGCAAACCCTCTAAAATTGTGGAAAGTGTTTTAGTTTTATTTTTAAAAAATTTGGAAGTTTTGTATTTGAACTTCTTTGTGGTGATGTCACAATAGGGTAGGCTTAGTGTTTTCTGGATGGGGTCATCAGGCAGATCCATATCCACGGGGTCATTTAGGGGCAGTGTCTCCCCAAATATTTTTTATTCCTTCCCAAATTGTTTTGTGCCCAAAAAATTCACTTTAAACGTACAATGAAAACAAAAATCTTTCCCCTTAAAACCTTACTACTGGCCTGTCATCGGGCTTTGGACCATAGAATCAAGGAGCAATTTTTTGTTATTTTTATTTTTAATTAGGCAAAATCTGCATCTTTAGAGCCCTTGATTGGCCTTCTACTCTTTGTGGTTAGCAAGTTCTAGCCTACAAACAACAAAATCATTAAATTGATCCCCTTAGAATTAGATGAATAATTAGCTAATTTAAGCCATTACATCCAAACCGCAAACTCTAGAAGGCTGTAAAGATTTGGATTTTTGCCTAATTCTAAAAAAACAAAAAACTGCCCTTTGATTGTGGGGTCCAAGGTCAGATGACCTCATACAAAAAACACTAAACCAACCCAGATTGTGACGTCACCCACAAAAAGTTCAAATCCAAAACTTCCCAGATTTGATTAATCGAAACTATAATACTTTCCACATCCATAGAGGGCTTGAACAGTTCTCTAGCTCAATCGACTGTCGAGTTATGGCTAAATATGTTGGTGCCAACACGGTACTTAAAAGAGTTCAGTTTCCTGTTTGTTTGTTTTGATTTTCCATTTATGATATGTTAAATCTTTGTGATGGTATTTATTAGGAAGTATAGCAATAATACATTGCATCTTGCAAAATAACATTAGCCCTTTTGTAGTTCTGTATTCTATCAAGCCACTGCTTATCACTGTTGTGGCAAGTACAACTTATTATCACTTTTGTGGCAATATTTTTTTTTAAGAGTTCACAAAGTTGTTAAAGTTATAACAACTGTTTTGAGCAAACCTAATGGATTTTGTTTTTACCACTTAAGGTGTTATTGTCATAGAAAAGCATCATGAATCTTGGCTTTATTTTGCTATTTTCAGCATATATAGACTCTTTGCAACAAATCTTTACAACCTATTGCTTTTTGCTTCACAGGTCACAATGGCATAGTAATTATGATTTGTTTGTGACTGCTTTGTACAGTTAACAACAATTTCAATTAAACAGAAACCTTGGTTTTGCTGTTTCACTTGTCATTAATTTCATCAGTTCAATTAAGGTATATTAGCAATGGGAATTAGGTGTAAACATGGTCTTGACCTTGTGCTAATGGCGTACAGTTTGGTATTATCTTATCTCATATTTTCTCTCATTTCTTGTGTTTAAGTAGATGATTTTCTCTGAACCCATAACCCTAACCAGACTATGAGAGACAAAGCATTTTTGTATAGTGTGGGCTTTGCTAAGTATTGATATTGTTGCTAGTTGCTTGTTTTTTCTAAGGGTCTACTATATACTGTTTTTAAGGTGTATTAGGGACCCGATTCAAGTCCCTAGAATCAGCGAAAATTATTATCGGGTCTCTAGAATCAGAGAAAATCGTGTCCCTAGAATCGAGAAATCAGGTCCCTACAGGTCCATACTAGGTACCTAACATTTTCCTTAAAAAAACTGCTATATAGTTTGCTATCCAGTTTGTTACCTATAGCTCTTGGAGTTCTTGTCACTACTCAGTGGCAGCTCCAAGGGTAGACAATTTGGTGAAGTTGTCTTTCCAAGCATGGGGCTCTGTTATAAGTGTGCCCTTTTGAACAAGAGATATTTTTGTTTATTTTCCTTTTCAATTAAAAATGTAACATTTAGCATTTTGGCACCATGCTTTTTGACTGTCCCGTAAATGCAAGCCAACTGATCCTGTAGCAACAGCTCTACTACCCTGTCACCACTGTGATTCTCTATCCAATTCATCCAGATATGAACAGGAGTGGTAGCAGTAAATACTGCTGTCAAAGTCCAGAACACCCACAAATGTTTATTATTTAAAACTGCTGACATAGACACAGTCTCCTGAGCTGGAACTCAGGTTTTTTTAATTAATTCTATTTGAATAAGACAGGGGATAGTGTAGATCAGTGTGGTCCAACCACAGGCCCGTGGGCCGCATGTGGCCCACCATATTGTTTTCAGTAGCTCGCAGAAGCATTCAGGAAAATCTTCAAATTTGAAATTCGTTGAAAAGCGTGTGAGGTTATATTTGTCCCACTGAATTGCTTGCGCTTGATACAGTGTATTTGTGCAAGAACAATACCTTTTGTGTGTACCACTTCGTTATATTAATTTATTTTATGATCACTTCAGAAGGTACGGCCTGCCGCTAACCCTCCATACTGGGGCACCTGTTTAGATAACCTCTGTGTTTTTTCAGTGCCCTGGCGTTCGTTGTCTTGAAGAGTACATCCGGCGCAATAAACTCAGCACCGCCAAATGAATTGTCTATTTAGCTAAACGCGGCATTCTCAAAGGGGCCCTCGAGCAAACTTAATTGCTCATCCCTGCAATAGGTAATTTTAATTAGAGCTAGGATAACATCTCTTAATAAAAATGTACAATACTAACGGTGTTAGAGACTGCAGAGAGCTTCTGGAAATTAGTCAGCAGGGAAAGATTTCTCTAACTGAAAGATTTTGCACTTAAAATCCTCTTGATGTTTGGAATCACATACGTGCGTGAGAGTACATTTTTTATGATGAAGCAAGTCAAATCTAAAAAACAAATCGAATGGCAGACAAAACACTGGATGATAGTCTCCGACCTGCTGCCACTAACACTGGTATTGATGAAGTAACGATAATGTCAGAGAAGCCTTGACCACAGGCATTCCACTGATAGAGATTTGCAACAAATTGCTATTTGCCGTTGTGTAAAAATTTCAATGACACACTCACTTATCTTTCCTTTTTTAGTTGTTGTGAATCTGTTGTGTTATACATCATTATATTGGAAGTAGCATGCAAGTTGTCACGTTTTTGTAAAATGACCTGTAGGTCAAAAGTAGTTGGACCACGCTGGTGTAGACCGTAACTTAAGTAATCCAGTGTTACAAACAAATAATCGGCAACCTACTGCTGATACTCAGAGCAAAAGACTTTCACTTACTGCTATAAGCTGTTCCCTTTACATTATAAATACAGTAGCTTCGTCCTAGGGAGGTCTGCAGCCTAAATGACCCCTGGTCCTTCGCAGCCTCCCACTCTCCCATGCATTTTATGAATCGGTGTAAATTGAAGTCATTGCAGCACTGCATTATAATAATCGTGATGGTGTCGTTCAAATGCGTGCGCCCTTTATGCTTGTGTTTCATCAAAGTAAATGTATTATAGCGTCATCAAACGTATACTTTTCTACCACCGCCACGTATGTGTCCTTGTTTTCTTTCATGTACTTGTTTGTTCCTTGTTACTGCGATGCATGCTAAGTCATTGCATGTGGGAGTGAAGGCCTTGGGCCTTGCACAACACAAGACAATGCCTTGAACTAGTGAGGCAAAATAGTTTTTATCCAGTTGAAAAAAATCACTAATCTTCAATTTCTTCATCGAGTTGCCGAGTGACCAGCCTTATGAGACTATGAAGCTTCCGACCCAACAGTTCGGTTGTGGCGGTTTTATCCATTTTGCCTAGTCTGTTCATGCTGATCTCAGTCACTAAATTGTATGTAAACTTTGTATTTTGCTTTAGTGGGTATCACCTATTGATATTATCACATCTTGGAAGACTGGCAACGTGAACCTTGGATCGCCTCAAGCTTACAAACTCGGCCGTTTGCTTAACTTCACCAGTTTCAAGGAGTTACAAAGGTGATACGTCTTCTTTGTAACAGGTTTCACTTTTGGACGGCCCTGTATCGGAGATACATAGCTTTTACCAGTGTTTTCTAGGTTACTATCCACGCAACTGGTAGTGTGCCCCACCTTTCGCAGTAAAACTAGTCTGTACCGCCCATTTCTTTTGCCTAAAGTAAATATTAACCAAAACATGTGGATATGCAACACCTGATGGGAAACAGGTGCTTTTGTCGCCCACTCTCCGTGCAAACTTGTTTATATGTCATCCACCAAAGGCTGAGACATAAACCACTATTGTAACTTGCAGGTTTGTGAAACAAAGGTCAAAGAAGGGTATTGAAAGGTGGTTGCCGTATCTTTGCCGAACAATCGATGGACACCGATTCATGTCTTGTCCAGGTATAGTATCCGTGTGGCCGTGCCCCATCTTCCTGGAAAATGATGGTTTGGTTGTGGTGCCACATATTCTGTCAGAGGTCAAGGTAGTCGTTTGTAGTAATTGGTTCTCGTGGAAGAAGGATAGACCGTGCTGATGACACTACTTAAACTTTAGCCAGTGGGCGTGCACAAGAACTTGAGAAATCTGTCAACAGTGAGCTAACTAATATTCTATCCTGGATGCATAAATGCCAAAGACACAGTACAAATATATCATCCTGTTCTCAACAAACTATTTCCCAAGTAGATTCTGTTAAGTACTTAGGGATCCTTAATGACTCTAAACTTACCAAATGGAATGATATTTCTAAAGATTTTGAAGTAGTCAGTTATTTTCGATTCTGTCGGTTCTACAAAAACTGCTTAATTGAACATCTCTGAAGTAATTAGGAATGGGGTCTCGTATTATGTTTGCTTTGCAGGGATTTATGCTCGTGAATACCTTGGGCCTTTGCTCCTTACGTTTGCTGACTGCTCCTGAGATGTATTCTATAAATTATTTTTTCTGCTTGCCTGTAATTGTGTTGCAGCGCGTCTTGTTTGTGGTTATGTTACCGTCTCTGGAGATACATGTCTAGAATTCTGTGAAATATGTCGGCCTTGTATTTCGCGGGTGAGGATAACTCGAAGACCTTGCGATCAATCTGCCCCCCTGCGATATCTGATTTATTCAGATATTGAATAAAATGTCTGTCTGATGATTGGACTGCGCTCTATCCCACGCCACACGTTAGCCTTTGGACTTTATCTTTGAAGTATTTTAAAAATATGAGGTTGTCCTTATCCCAGATTCTCTAATTTCCCTGAAACATGAAACGTTGCCCTATCACAAAACCTTTTCATAAACCACGGTACGCATTGTGCCTTTTCTTGGGGAGTAGCTTTCATATAGAGTTTCATTTAACACTACCTATTTATCGTACAGGCTACCTGAAAAACACAAATACAATACTATTAAAAACTTTGATAACCTAATAAGGGCGTATAAGAAATGGGATTTAATATCTCATCACTTGCATTGATGATGGTTTTCAAATGTCAAAAGACTTGGTGGTCATATTGCATTACTTTTAACAGCCTATTCTTTGCAGCGGTGTAGTTGAAGAAGCGCCATTGTTTTTTATCATCATTTTTTGTGTGAATGATCATTGCTTGAAACTTGAGGTGATATCAGGTTAAACGACATTTTGTGACTCCAGCAACTTACAAATTGCGTTCTCTCTGTTTTTATTATAAGATGTAGGTTACTTGGAATAAAGGTAGAGTCCTGGGTTTATACGACGGATATCCGTGTGGCATTCGTCACATGACGAAAGAGTGAAAATACTGGAGAATCGCGGGCAAAAGGAGAAAAGGCACTAGGAAAGCGCAAAATATCACATATCAATAACAGTACCCAAACAGAATCAATCCGCATTTGACATCCATACACTGTATGCTTCGCTTCGCCCATAGCCCGTTCAATATCGCCAAAAACAATTATCGTGTTTGTGTATGCGGCGATATAAAGACCGAAATATACCTATTCTTTCATTGTGACATTCACTACACAGCCCGAACAGTACTTTATAATAAAGTTCATGATATTCTGTCCAGAAGCAGGCTTGCTGAACGATTTTAGCGTTTGGGCCACGTTGATTTGTTGCGCGTATTCTTATTTGGTGTGCCTGCTGCGTCGACTCATGTTTCAGTTACTGTTTTTAATGCTGTTGATTAAATTCCTGAAACGCTGTAATGGATTCAAGTTGTACAGTGTATTCGTCTTTGCATGTTCTTTATGCTTGCTGCAGTTTTCGTACGTTGCAGTACTTTTGAAAGCTTGACGTGACACGGCAGATTTGTACCATGTAACCAGTCAGGTTACAAGATTGTCGTTAAATAAATAAACAAACATGCAGAAAGCGCAGAACTCGAGACGTAAAAACAGTACCCATCACTTGCTGTTTTCGTGGCAACCACTGATCTAGCGCGATAAATTTGAACGGAGTTATCCAACACGCAGAAACATTCCAATACGGCAAGTAACATCCCCATGATATTGCGGCTGCAGCATCCGTGATTTGCAGCAAAACATTGCAGCGTCTTGCCATGGCGACAGAAACCGTCATGCAATATTGACAACATGTGATCACATATATAAGTTTCGTTGCTTACGTGGATTGTTGGGCTGGACACAGACTGAAAAGTCATCCAGCAATAACATAAATAGAGGAAACTGAACAAAAATCAGTTCCGTGCGGTCTTCAGAAAAAAGTTTACCGAAATAGCCAGTGGCGTACGCAGAAAATTTCCGAGGGGGGGCAAGTTTCGTCACAATCGTGTGACGTCACAAATCAACTTTAGGAGAAGTGCCGAAGGCACAACCATTCTAGGGAGGTCCAGAGCCAGGCCCCCGGGAAAATTTTGCAAAATTACACCTAAAAATACGCATTTTTGTGCATTCTGGAAGCAAGTTTTAGACAATACTTTTTTTACATTTTTTATGGTCTGAGGGGGTGGCCATGGCACAGTGGCCTCCCCCCTCCGTACGCTAGTGGATAATAACTGGTATGTTTGTCGTCCAGGTGACAAGCACTATCCCTGGCACAAAGCTCTCTGCGACAGCGACGAGATTCACGAAGTGCCGCTCACGTACAAAGAGATTGCGACCGCTGAACCACGCCAACTGAACCACATGCGCATCTTTAGCGACCATAAATTCCAGATTGTTTGTGATTACTCTCCCCCTCATGGACATGTTTTACCCCCGGAGCTGACAAACAAAATTGAGAGATCAAAAATGTAAAATTTTTCTCTGAGTTCATTCATTGCAATTGTTTTCTTTGAGATTTCGATTCTTTACGAGCGTTATTATCTTCCCACAATTTTTTCTTTATCAGTGTCAAAGATAGCGCTTGCACGCCGCAATATTTTCTGACTTCAGAGCAGTTTCTTCGGCGTGTTCATTGAAAAGTATTGGCTTCTGATTTCATTAGCAACGATATTATAAGTTTTCATGGCATGGAAACGTCGAACGCCGAGGTTTTTCAAGAATGCGCTATGCGTGCAAGTACATCAGTGTCCTGTTCTGATCTGTCGCACTTCGGTTCTATGCACTTGATTTTTGAATGATCGCTTGTCTGCTTGTTTTAATTCTGCCGCTCTGCGCTCACATCTATTTGCGACGACCTTCCAGCAAGCTGCCCATCTTTTCCGGTTACTCTGACGTGGCTTCAGGTTGGAGCGTGGAAAACTGGTTAATTTTGACAACATTTGATGGCTAACGTCTCCCATTCGTTGCTGTGAAGAATACTGAAAGTTTATCGTCCCTCCTCTTGTTTCTAAAGTTAATCAGTTGATGCATTTCTGTATTTTTTCATCTATGTTTTTAAGTTCTTGCATCAAAATTTCAAATGTTTACTTTTCAAAATTGGGACATCTAAAGTCTTTATGCATTTTGTGATTGTGGCAATATTTATAATCAAGTGCACAGCCTGTGTAATGATCCATCCGACTTGGTTGGTTGCTTTTTCTGTGATGATGTCGTAATTGCTCGAATAAAACCGCCTTAATTTGTTTGAATGTTTTCTTATATCAGTCTTTTGTTGTCCATTCTACAAGTTTTCCTCTACAGCACTCTAAATGCTTCGCTATCTTACGTAAACGGCGTCCACGTGCGTCCACAGAAATTTTTTCAGGGGGACAACGTCGCCATTTTGCCTGTCGTTTTCAAGTTGCTGACGATGCAATGCAAATGGACGTTCACAAAACGCTTTACCCTTACTTTTACAGCAAAAGCAAAATGCCCCATGTAACGGCAACAGTCACGAAGACGCGCTTCGTTGGCAGCAATAGCCAGGTATATTACGATAATTTACACAATAGGCAGCGTACCCTCTTAAGGTGTGCAACTGCGCAGTACCACCAGACCGTTTGCGCAGTGAAATCTCATGCAACGTTCGAAATTTAATATCGCATCGCCCTTTCACCGCATGAAACGCTTCACTGGTGCGTCTGTAGGGTTGCGTATACGCACTAAAAGATATATTTGCTCAGTGGAAAATTTTCTTAGCCCGACTATCTGCAGATTTTAAAAGCAGGGCACTCAGGGGCGTGACGAGGTTAGATGGCGCTCGGGGCAAGAAGCAAGTTTGGCGCCCCCATGTTCGAAACAGGTCTTTCGGAAACAAATGCATTATATTGAAGAAAGTATTTGTGACATTGTTGGGACTTTTCGGCGCCCGAAAGTATTTGTGACATTGTTGGGACTTTTCGGCGCCCGGGAAATAGTTTACCACTTTCCCCCTCGTTACGCCACTGAGGGCACTTCTTTTCAAAGAAGCATTATCATGGTCTTTAACGAAACCACAAATTATGACTTTGTTTTACCTGGCAGCCATGTCAGCGTCACGTACACACAAGAGCTGCAAACGTCCGAGATCTCGCCCAAAGGGATCAATCACTCTTTCAATAAAACGTAGCTTGTGTTTGTTGATTTTTTGACGGTGAACGCTCATCATACATAAGCCGAACAAACGTGCACCTGATATTACCAATCGAAGCCACGGTTTCACTCTGTGTAAAGCACTAAGCCTAGCGATCTCTCTTAGCGGTGAAAAATCACGTTAGACACTCTCTCGCAAAATGTTTCGAGCAATGAGAAGCAGACCTGGATGTTTATCAGACAACTTACTAAAGTTAGAACACCACGCAGGCTTAGAAAAATTGAGCAGATGTGTTATGAAAAGTCGCCACAGCAAATATAGCTTTGTACTCAGTCTCACTCAGAAGTCAGACCTAAGCCTTAATGATTAAGATGTATATCTATACGTTATATCGCAAGCCACGTAGTTTTATACTGTGAAGGAAAGAAACCTGCTTAAGTGCAGCTGCATTAAGTTATTCACTTCAGGCACATTGGTCACCAGGTCCGTAACTGGCTTGGGACACCAGAGGGGGCAAAGAGTTTTCTGGAAGGGGCCCAATTTTTTAAAACTAGGTGCAATAGTTTTAAACTACGTCCAACACATTTTCCAGGAAGGGCGAAAAGCTTTTTAAGGAGGGCTTCGATCCCCTCTAGTTACGGGCCTGTTGGTCACACTCAAACTAATAATCGATTATAGCGGGTCTTTCAAACTTGCTGAAACATTACTACAGATTCACCCGCTCATGCTTCTTTCCATACAGTATAATACTATGTGAATGTGGCTTACCGCTGTTAGCAGTCACTATTTTTTGCACTACCTGCCGCTGCAAAGGCGTCTGCATTCAACAGTCACATGGGGCAAAACCCGGCAAACGCCTGCTACCGTAACATGAAGTGAAGCTTTGAAGATTTGTTGCCATGTTATTGTTACGCAATAACGACGCACAGTAGAAAAATCCGCTCGCAAGTTTCGCAACTTGTCTCTGCAGGCAAACGAGCGGACATGAGTGAACTGCAAGCTCATCACTGCATTCTGCATAACACAAGAACATTAAACCTGGCTCTTGTGCAGTGTGAATGTCATACCGGGAAATAAACTGTCATTGCAAGAATTAAATCGGAATTAAGCTGCTGACTGCAGGTTTTCCAGGAATTTTTGGTTCTTACTCTTAGTCCCAATTTTCAGGAGGACAAATGCCCGTTTTTCCCCCCTGCAGACGCTCAATGACGGCGTCATATAATCTAGACTCATGTTAGACGCGGAGGCAGAGTACTCGTTTTATGTAGGCCTATTTGTTGGTGAATGAAATTTCCCAGTTGGGACTGCTACATTCACTACTTGATAGCTTGAAACAGGAGATGGTTGAAGCGTGTTTGCAGTAGACGTCACCAGGCCAGTAATCACGGGGGGCGAAACTCCCCCGAAAAAATTTTTCGCCCCCCCTTGAAAAATACGTTGGATGTAGTTTGAAAGTATTGGACATATAGTTTAAAAATTTGGAGTCACTCTCAGAAAACTCTTCGCACCCTGGTGTCCCAAGCTGGTTACGGGCCTGGACGACACTACCTTTTCCAGCTTTACAAAACTGGGAAAAGAAACATGGCTGTTAGTAATGTATAGCGGATGCTCTCAACATTTTTGGTTTGGGTTTGCTATAGTAGAGATGACATTTTTGAGGGTAGCACTTTTTATGCTTTTTGAAAAGTTTCGATAGCCAGACACAGGTCAACATTTTGCTTTAGGGTTTTAGATTAGGGTTTAGGGCAGTGGTTTTAACAGGAGGGGCCAGCTTCTCCAGGGGCATCAATAAATTTCCAGGGGCGCAAGCACTTACAAGCCCTACAACGTGAAAAGTATGATCAATGAATTGACCAATACATTTGCTTTCAAATCTTGTTTGAAGTCTGGGGAGCTTGAAAAAAAATACAATTATTTGAGGGGGGTTATAGAAAAAAGTTTAAGAACCGCTGGAGGGTTAGGGCTTAGGGTGAAGGTTAGGTCACGTGAAAAAGACGATACGCTAATCCAAGCATATTGTCCTTGTCACATGGCAAAAACAACCAATAAAGTTCACGTCATGGCAATAGCTCCAGCAGTATTTTTGTTGCTGATGGCAAAATAGATACTGCCAAGTTTTTTATTGTGACCCGATTTAACAGAAATTTTATTGAAACTTTAAAACTCCTTGCAAATTACAGTACAGTCATTGACGAACACATTTTTCGTACCCAACTCTCTAAAAAGGGCATGACAACGTACCTTTCACCAGCTATCCAAAATGAATT
>Ga0210059_1009000_pt1 | contig 15647 bp, 11 predicted proteins | sample Ectturendosymbi2_FD_188042 | JGI IMG/M metagenome (GOLD analysis project Ga0210059, IMG submission 188042) | Ecteinascidia turbinata endosymbiont from Florida, USA - Sample 2 (SPAdes) (version 2) | ecosystem: Host-associated > Tunicates > Ascidians > Unclassified | place: Key West, Florida... | reverse complement strand
GAAAAGCGTGAAATTATGCCCCTCTTGTGTGTAGTGCCCCCTCAAAATCTATCTTTTGTGGTGCCGACTTTGGTTCCACAATTGCCTTAGATCTTCAACAGAAATTAAAGCCTTTCCTACATTCGTCTAAAGAACAAATGGCATTGGGATATTTTCTTGGAATTTATAGCTCTTTCGTGTAGTTCAGAAGTTCTCTTCGTTAACCTTCCGCGATTTCTAGCGTTTTTAGTAGGTGTGTTTTTCGGATATAAAGATTTTCATGCGGGACCGTGTTGCCTCCCTCGAAAATATCGTCTAGCTGTCGATCTGATTACCTGTACGTAAACTCAATATAATATATAGTGTTTTCATCCTCTGTAGCATAGGCCCATAGGCGTACGAGGCGGGTGTCTGCCGCCCCCGGCTTGAAAAATTTCAGGGCAAATTCTGTTTTCAGGGCAAGCGCAAGTTGCTCAAAATTCCTGAATGATAAAAAACATTTCAAAACAGTGAAAATTTTCAGGGCAACTCTGTTTTTCAGCGCAAGCGCAAGTTGCTCAAAAATCCTGAATGATAAAAAATATGCATTCAGCAAGTGAATTCAAGGCACACTCTGTTTTTCAGGTCAAGCGCAAGTTGCTCAAAAATTTTGAATGTAAAAAGTATATTTAAATACAGTGAAAAATTTCAGGGCAAACATAAGTTGCTCAAAAATCCTGAATGATAAAAATATTTCAATGCAATGAAGAATTTCAGGGCAAACCTGATTTTCAGGGAAAGCGCAAGTTTCTCAAAAATCCTGAATGATAAAAAGTATGTAGTCAATTCAGCCAAAAATTTCAGGGAAAACTCTGTTTTTTAGGGCAAGTGCAAGTTGTTCAAAAATGCTGAACGGTGAAAATTTTTCAATGCTGTTTATTCAGTGTATATTCACTTGGGGGTGGTCCGTGTAATATGGCCTATTTTAGTTTGTAATCTGGACTAAAGACGACTGGTCATAATGGCATTGAGACCAGCTATGTCCAACCCAAATGCCGTGAGCCAAAAAGTATGTCACCATCTGGACCAGGGCCGCACATTGAATGACATATTAATGAAGGCCGCACATTGAACGGTTGCTTTGATCTTATCAAATTATTTTAGCTTAAGCTAATGTACTGAAAGTGTTCGTATCCTCATTGCAATGGTGCATACATGGCTCATGCCATCGCTCAGAACGTCGAAGACGTTCTTATACAAAAGTTCTTATACAACGCAAGCGGAAAGTTCTTATACAACGCAATTGCGAGTACAGACAATGCACAACACGAGAATTGTCCTTCCAGTGGCATCGACGATCAGAGATTTGTTTAGGGTGTTGAAGAGACCGCCCATTTTTCAACCGCACACACTTGGTCTTCGATGAGGTTATTCCGATGGGAAGGCAGTAGGCAACACGACCGGACTCCGACGAAGATTGCATCCGCATTGGAGAATTTCCCTGCTGCAGTCATTATGCCGAGCGCCTGGCCAGACTGCGCTTGGCTAAGTTCCAATTTTTAGGTCTTGGCACGACCCGGCCGAGATTCGAACCACACGAACAACGACCTACTAGACATGAAGCGGGCGCTCTAACCACTAGGCCACACGTCCGGTCTTGCAATGGTAACAGTTGTGATAAAGAGGCACTGAAAACCAACTGCATCAAAATTTCGAAATTCAGGATTATCAAAATAAGAACAGGTTGTCAGTATATAGGATAAATTTACTACAGCGAAAACCTAAACTGGGCCGCATGCGGCCCGCGGGTTGAACATAGCTTATCTAGACCAAGCCCTCATTTTCTGTAAAAATCGAACAATCGGATGTCGGTAGGTCAACAGCTTGATCTAAGAATTCGGTAAGCTCCTTTGAATGCGCGTGTTTAAGTGCCTTGCTCAACCGCACAGCACTTACGGTAACACAGGCAGAATCAGACCCTTCGGTCCGGAACCGTCGCTTTTAACCATTGCGTTGCGCCATCGAAATCGCTTACATATTTGCATCAGTAAAGGCAATTACCGGAAAGTTTCTTGTCTGGGAGAACACAACACGCAAGGAACTTCACCCCATTGAGTACAAGCAAGGTAACTACAGAATTTGCCTATAACGGCCACCTCGAGGGGATTGCATAATGAACGTTATTGCCGAATTGACGTATCAAGCGAATTGAAATGCATATAAAAGATGCCATCGGGACCGCACATAATGTAACATTATAGGCGAATTGACGCTACAGACGAAGCCGGTATAAACGAATTCAGTTGTACAGAACAGATTTATAAGAGGTTTCAGACCCCATTCGGATTGTACTAAGGTTAGTTTCAGAGCATCAGGGCAAGTTTTTTGTTTTTAGAGCAAATTGTTATTTTCAGGGCAATTGTTCCGCCCCCCTCAGTAAAATGCCTTCCCGTACACCTATGACAGGTCGATGATAAACAGCATGAAGACGAGTTTCGCACAGAAGCAAAGTATTGTCGGAACACCCTCAGTTAATCACGAAGCCCAATGTAGACACGTTTTCCCCAGTGAAGCTTACGAGAAACTGTTCTAACTGATTTAACTAACATATAGAGTTTCAACAAGCAATCTCTGTTTGCGGGAAATCTGGTAAAAACAACCAAACGTAGGATACAAAACTGACAATCTTACTTTTCATCGGAGTTTTGCAAGTGTCTGGCGATCTTGCGAGCTTTTTGTCAGTGGAAATTGAACATCAAATACCGTTTTTTACTTTTTCATTCATTTTTGTAACCGCTTTCATACAGTCATACAGATGGCCTGAATCTCTCTCACGCTCAGATGCACAATATTGTCATGTTGTAACTGTATTGACAAGAGTCTAGAGTAGACTATACATTTGCATTTCAGCCCGTTTCAAGGTAAATTGTAAAGTTATGCCTCTGCGCAGTTTTGCAAAATTTTAGTTAACATTGAGTCGTGATAGAAAAGATCGTTGCGCGGGGCCCTAGGCCATTGCGTAAATCCGTCCATGCCGGGGCCCACAAGAGTCTAGGGGGCCCATGAACCTCAAAGCTCAAAAATGAAATGGGTAATTAAGCACAAAGTTTTTATTGTTAGCCTATAGTTTTATCTATAGTCTTGTGCAAATTAATTGACTGAAGTTGTTTTTTCAGTCGATATACAATGTATCGCCATTTCTTTTGGTGTGTGTTTGGGAAAATCTCAATTGCTGCTGTTGCATTGCTAGCCCAATGCACTAAGTGCAGCGTGACGTGTCGGAACAGTCGAAAATACGCATTAAGACGCCACATACGATTTTATTCCGCTCAATAGTGTTACTGTTATAGAATGAAGCCAGTTCTTTCTCTTTTGTGTGGTTGAGAGTTACACATGTTAGAAATTCTGTGATTTTAATGCCAGATATCCCACCTAGGAAGTGGAGTCGCATTGTTACGCTTACGCAACACCAAGACTATATCCAAACAGCCATTGAAAATTGCTAAAAGTGTGCACGGAAGGCAAGTTTGGATTTACAGAAGGATTTGATGAATGCTGGAGTTCACATATGCTCAAGTACAGTGCGACGCCGCCCACTGGAGGCTGGCAAAGGCTAAGAAACCACTAAAAAGCAGTTTATAACTCAAAAAAATGAAGGAAAGATAACAACGGGCAAAAAACATAATAAATTGGATTGTAGAAAATTGGAAAAAAGTATATTTGTCAGGATCAGAAAGAGTGAGCAGTTAAGTCCTGCCCATTTCAATGAGGTATGTAGAACATCTCCAAAAAATGTTCTGGGGCAGTTTTAGCTTTTCTGGAACAGGTTCTCATAAGCCAATTGAGGGCAAGACGCATTCAGACAAATGCATTGGCAAAACTGAAAGAAAAGTCATTACAGATATGAGAAGGGAGAAATTTCCTGAAATTGAAGGCGATGTTCAGGAAACACAAATTATGCGTTAGATTGGTCTAAAAACTCGCTGGATCTTAACTCCATTGAAAATCTGTTGTGATCAATGACAAAATCTCGGTTAAAAATATTGGATTGCGCCACCATGACCAAGTTAATAGAGGCCATCATTTAAGTATGGTATCGGGACAGTAAGTAAAAGAAACTGGCAAAAAATAGTAGAATCCGTGCCAAAGCGAGCACAGGAAATGCTTAAAAGTAAAGTTGGTCATAAGGTTTAATAGAAATGGAGCGTATTTTGCTTCTTTAGGCAATTATAATTTACAGAAGGCTGTGTCTGCAAACAGTAGCAAATTACAGTACTGCAGGCTTCCTCGTGGGGGAGTGGAGTTTTACTTTGAAAATTATTATAAGTGACTTGATTGTTAATGTTGAAAAGGAAAAGCTTACAATTTTTAATAACATTTTAAAGCATTTGTTCATTTGAAAATGTCTCTGCATAAATCAGGAGCACAAAAGAGGAAAAGAAGAAACGTCCTGACAATGAAAGAAGAGAATTACAGACACTCTTTCAAGTAGGCATGAGAAAAAAGCAACACAATGTGGAAATACATACAAAATATGCAAATTTTGAAGAAGGGGAGAGTGTTGGTGGCAGTCGTGAAAAAGAGAGCCGATATGGAAATAAGATGGAAGCTAATAGAGAAACAACTTCCGGGGCATGTACAAATACCACGGACGTAGATAGTACGTTAGAACGTGGACCTGGTGGAGCAGATAAGAATGTGGAGTCCAAAAATGAGGCAGACAGTGCGACAGAAATTCCTAAAACAAGGAGTGAATCAATTAAAGTAGTTCAAGACAAATTTTAAAATACTAGCGCTGGGCTTGACATAAGATTCTTCGCAGCAGAATTTCCTTCTCAATCAAACACAGAGAATTATGTTACCAGAGGTCATATTGACTTCCCTTTAACATTCCCTAAAGATGGTAAAAATCAAACATTTCCAATAGGTATACTGAAGTTCAGAAACATCAATGCAGAACAGCATACCCGAGACTGGCTTGTCTGGAGTCACCACAGTTTTAATAAAGTCAGTCTGTTACTAACTACTTTAAATTTATTTGTTCATGAACAGACACGAAGTCCATAGTAAAAGCACACACTGCACAACGCAGGTCGATCAAAACTGACAAAACAGAACGTTTTACAAGGCATTGAAGCCGGCGGAATCACAGAGTTACAAACACTTTTTGCAACTGCGTTGAAGACAGAACCATAGGTTACAGAAACATTCTTAACAGTATTGTTAGCTAACACGTAACACTTGCAATGCCTCAGATAATCACAGATACACCAGCAAAAGGTGCAAACACTGGAAGGGCACCATGATCGCATATCGCTCTTGAACACAGGAGACGGTACAGACACTCGTATATCACCCTCTTCGTGGGAAGACACTTAATACAAAAAACATATAAATGTAAGTGTCAGCATCATCATGCAAAGGAAAAGATTGGCGATAGGCACAACATTCCTCCTCTGGGTCCGGAAGACATCATGGCATTTATTGGTGATCCACGGAAATTCTGAGGCCAGGCCCATGCACAATGGCAACAAAGACACCAATGGACAGAAGGCTCACAACCTGCCCAACCCCAGGGTAATCGAACACTAACGCCTGGCCGATATTTCTATACATATTCAGCTTCGACGCGTTTTCTTAAAATGTGAAAAACTACAACAAATATGCCTGAGGAGAATATAGGATCAACAAAAAGTGAAACTATATTGGGAAAGCAAAAGTTAAACGTTATGTAAACAGCATATGTTGATTTTGCGTAAAATTTCGATATTAAATATGAAACAACGTCATAATAGCGTTTTCGTAAAAGCGAAACTCTTCCTCACGAAAAGTTTAACGATTAGGAATATTTGAAAAAGAAACGAAAAACACACGAGACAATAAACTACAATAAAGCCACACAGCGAATGGGATGTGCTTCACGTACAAACCAGCAACAAACGAATAAAAAGCATATTTGTCATATATCCAATAGGAACTGCGACAAATTATAGCTAATTGAATGAAATATTACATAAGGGAAACAACGGATAACAGCAATTTTCAAGTTCCTCAGTATCAGATTACATCAAGGCCATTGCATCAGCGTTTGGTGATTTGTGTTTCCAAAAAAAGTAACAGAAAAACATACCAAGCACCAGGAAAACTGCTCTTACCAATTTCTACCCAATGAAAAACGCTGCAAACAAAGAATTACCACTTACCAGAAGAAAATTCTCTAAGGTAGCACATACAAAAACAGTTGGCACCCCCATACCACATCTTCCAAACGCAGATATGTGGAAAAAATCGTTAAAACAATTAGGTCAAGCGTGAAGAAAATCCAAAAAATTTGTTAAAGACGTACCTACGCTGAATGTGAAGGAAATGCTTAAATTTCAATTAAAACTCAATCCAAATTGGACTTGACTTTCTCAAGTTCAAAACGCAATCGCAGGATTGTGATAACATGGAAGTTGCATCGGAAAACATACGCACCATTCATCTTTGTTTTGGTCATACACCTCAACAGTAGACAACTCCAAGCCGCCGGAAAGACCCCCAACAACGTAGATTTTGCCATTCATCACGCAGACACCTGGCTTAGAACGCCCGACGCTCAAACTACCACAGCTTTTCCATTCGTTTCTATCAGGATGATACTTCTCAACAGTGTCTAAATCTGAGTTGTCGTCTGTTGCGCCACCAATCGCGTAGACGCATCCATCTAAAGCAGCCGCTCCTGCCCGTCTTCTGGGAGTGTGCATTGGCCTAATTTCCTGCCAACTGTGACTTAGTGGGTCGTAGTGTTCAGCAGAGCACAGTGCACGTCCGTTGAAGCCCCCCAAGCAATATAGCTGGTTATTCATTGAAACTGTAGCGTGACCTGATCGTTCATACCGCATTGGACAAAAATCTGACCATTGGTTCAGTTCGCTGTTGTAAATTTCACAGCTTGAAAGAAAACTTCCATTCCAACCCCCCGTCACAACCATGTTACCGTTTAGAACACTTGCAGCAGCATAGTTTCTTTTCTGGCACATCGAAGCTATTAACACCCATTCGTTCGGATTGCTCATGTTGAGCAATTCTGCGCTTGCGCTTCCATTCCTTGGGTTCCCACCACCAGCAACGATCAACGCGTCTCCAATCATTGCAGCAGCACTTCCGAACCGAGGTGAACACAAGTTCGGAAATTGCATTGGCTGATTTCCAAAGGCATCATACGACCCACAATTTCTCCAATCGCCCTCCGACACCACACACTACAAATTTGTCAGCTTCGTTTGTTTTCTTATTTCTTTTGGCATAAAGTTTTATCGAACCCTCTGGATCAAAGAAACGTTGAACACAACGCAATGACGTAAACACCAACGGTTCAGTCAGTACTTGCTGGTTCAAGAACTGTTCTGACAACAAGGATAAATCAACTGATGAAAACATGATTTCAAAGAGCTCTCGGCGATTTGCCTTGTTGTGATTCACCCAGAGAGCAATGCTTGTAAAAACAGTCTCTTCTGGTGTTTTTCCTCTCACCGCACTTAGCAGCGCAAATAAAGCATCTTTATCTAACTCCCTGAAACCTTTAAGCTGCACAACCTCAGCAAAGTTATCGCAAGCAAATTGTTTAGCTGTCTCGCAAACTTCAGCCAGGTTGAAACGTTGAGCAACGTCTTGATACTTTAAGCAGCTTTCAGCATTAACTGTTTGTAACATGTATTTTTCACATCTTGATTTCAAAATATCAAGGTGCACGTAGTCAGCAACTTCTAGTAACTCACAAACGCAGTCATCACTTAGCTCTACGTAACCACTGTATACACAATCCAAAACTTTTCCCAGTAGATCATCAGTTACCTTGCTAACTTTTACAACTTTTTCATACTTCTCACGCATTTCGATAGTGAATAATTTCTTGAAATACTCTGAAACTGCTCCAACAATGCATTTGTGAACAGGATATTCTTTGATTCCTGCTCGCAAACTTCCGTCGCAAAAGGCTTTTGCAGTTTTGCGGTCAATATCAAGAGACTTCAAAACTTGAACACAGTATTGTTCATCAAATGGAAGCAAAGGAACAGTGGATAGACAATCGGTCCCAGTCATTTTTAGGCAGTGCCACGCTTGTCATACACCTACGTCCTTCACCACATAAAATTCCACGTTAACACCTTACTCAAATAGAATCTAGGAAGGGTACTATTATTTGTACATTTTCTGAAGACTGTAGCGTTCAGGAAACAGGGCTATTAGTGCATATAGTCTGTGTAAAGAATTGCGTACACAATCATCCAGAAAATTTGCCGGGAAACCATTGCACACAAGCATAGTTTTATTACGTTGGGAATCTTCATGCACGATTCTGTAAAAGCTTGCGTAGGCTCGTCTCGAAAGCTAATTTACAAGTTTTTTTTATAATGCCACGGAAAGAAACTGGACCAGTTGCTGTGCAGACCTGTATGCATGGGCTTTCGATATGTTCGAATTACGAATACCAATGCCAGATTCGCAAAGTTCATCAAACATCAAGGAAGGGCATGCAGTTACTAGTTTATAATTCCACTGTGAAGCTAACATTATTATACACGGCGTTTATTTGGGAAAAACTCTCTAGTTGCCCGGTTGGACATGCAGTAGGTGTGAATTGTGATGTAGTTTTTAATTCGTGTCCTTCTATTACTGTATTAGGGTGATAAAATTATTAAAATTGCTTGCAAGTGAGAATTGCTGCAGCCTAACATTAATGTTAAATTTGATGTGTATTTGTGAAATTCGGAAAGCAACTGTGTTATGTGCGTTTTTGAGATTAGCCTGAGACGTTTTGAAATTAACTAATTACAGTAGTGAATTGTTGTAATGTAAAATAATGAAGAAAGCATATAATTTTTTAGTCATAGTACTGAAAAGCTTATGAAGCTCTCAATCAGTAATAATGTATTAGGGGGCCAAAACAGGTCTCGTACCAGCACATTTTTTTCCTCTCAAGGGCCCTGGCCGATACTCTCAACTACGGACTTCGGTGGATGGCTGCAAAGTATGCGGGCTATATGTTCCAGAACAAACTCTGCTCCCAAACAAAGACCAAGTCTCGTGAACACACTGTGATACACGTCTTTGCCAGATTTACAATCACTAAGAGAATCGCGGGGTCCATAGATGTTGACACACAAATTTCTGACTCCTTCCCTATGGGCTGGCATTTGACATACTGTTGTCAATTAGACCTGATAGCGCAGGCCTAATGCTTTCATTTATACAGTAATGGCTGTCAGTTCACATCAGGAATAATGTCAGCGCTCTTGCGATGGGGTTAATAACACCCAACACCAGTAGCGTAGGAGCAGTCTTCTTCCACCGGCCCCAGCAGAAAATGCTGCCCCCTTGGTGCGGACAGGTGTTATATTTATGACGTCATCGTGCACAGTCAACCATGGTATTGTTGCGACCTCTCCGGTGGTGTTGCGTTGATTGTGTGATCCACCACGAACGGGATGTGCGTGAAGAACAACACCATACATATATGTGGCGCGAACAAGCAATAATAGAGTGATCATGGCATGTGAGCTCTATTGTTGCTTGCTGGCACAGTGCGAAGCTTTGCGCATATGCCGCTCGGGATTTCCGATCGCAACAGTATGATCTTTTGTTTTTTGAAGACCTTTTTGCAAGAACTTTCGCCAAATTTAGCGTAGATTGTCGACTGCTTAACCTCCCCGAACACCATGCCGCGGGGCCCAATGCACATCTGCAGCTGGTACTGTAATAGCTATACAACATAATGGTACTGTAGCACCATATCAGCAGAGTATTCGGACAATACACCTAACAACTATTATGAACAGAAAACCTCCGTAAGTTGGACTGCTTCCAAACTAAAAAGAAAAATTGTGAGGTTAACAACAAATTAAGAAACGTGAACGTAAAAAGCAACGATTTTGTCGCATTTACTCAACAATTAGTATTTTCGAATAAACACAAGATTTGTAGTAGGCGGGAGTTAGTATGACCGAAGTCACCATTACTCGACTCCCAAGACGATTAACAGCCAAACAAAAATTTTCAAAATGAATGACAGGAAACCGAAACGCAAACAAAAAAGAAATTAACGAAGGGGAAATGCAACTATAGCAAGCGTGACTAGGAAGAAAATCACCATCATAATAATTTAATCTACACTGAGACAATTGACCGGTACACTTGACCACAACAACTGTAGTCCTAATCGTTTTGCGAAAACTAATTCTGCAGCATAACGACAGCTCGCATATTCAACAAAAACATTACCAGAAACGTACTCTGCTAGGCAAAGACCGTACAGTCATATCATCACACAGACAGCAAGCGCATTCAGCCAGAATATGAAAAATATCGCATGAAAAACACCCTCCGCTCTGCCGGGCAAAGTTTCAACAAGCCAACGCTGCAATTTATCAGCACAACGCATAACCGCCGCCTCAATTCCTGACGCTTACACTCCGATCATAATATTTCGTTGTTACTCCAGCTGAACTCGTCGAGCAAGCTTTTGGAAGATGCACGAAAACGCAATTGCCTTGATTTTGTTAAGATAAAACTATACAAAACAGCCGGGCAGAAACGTTACAATGGTTTAGTAAAAAAACGACTTCATCTGCAAGTTGAGAACACTTTGTTCCCAAACAAAGTAACTATTCATGCACTTAAAACCCACTACATAAACGTAATAAACATCTTGAAATGTACAAAGAATATTGAATTTTTTGACAGTGTTCAATATGGGCGCCTAAATGTTTTTGATAATTCAAATGGGTGATCTCTCGCATACTCACGTGTATGAATGTTTTTGGGCGGTCACATATGCATTAATTAGCCCCTGCTTGTTGTCACGACCTAAAAACGGGAAATACTGGGCACTTTTCGTGCGCCAAACTGAAGGGAAAGTCTGTTTCATTGTTATTCGCTGGTCGATGAGTACTGAATGCTGCGCATTTGTGCGAAACAACAAGATCGTGCGAAAAACTAAACTTCCGAAAGCTGGCAGGTACTCATTCAGTCCTTGCAGTAGGTTGCTGGTGCCGAGTCGGCGTAGCGTTTTGAAAGTAGCAGTTGTTTCGTGATGAAAAAGTTAGAAAAAAGGTCAGCAGACCTGTGGCAAACGCAGATTTTAGCTTTCGTAAGTGCAACTGCAGGTCACCGGACTGAACGCTAGGCTTACAGCATAGTGGATAGTTCGCCAGCTCAGTTTCCAGAAATGCGTCACTCTATTACTGGACCCTTTATCAACCCGTGGTAATCTAGCGTCATGGACGGCATCGGTCAGTGGTGCTCATTGCGCGGCTAGTGCTGCCAACACTCTTGTCACTGCGGTGGTGATATTTTGGGGATATTTTAGTGCAAATTTTACTCGTTTCGCGGCATTTTCCTGAAAATGCCAAAATTCATATCATTAAATGCAAGAACTGCTTCTGCCAAATGGTGTACAGTGCACTTTTCGGAGCTGTTGATGAGTGACTGTTGTCAAAACAATCGAATAAAGAAAACTATGAGCTTCCCATTGTACTCACACTTACAAAAACAAGATGAAACGGAACTCTAAAATTATCTCTTGCAATGCGTTGCTAAAAATCATTTAAACAATACGATAAACACACATTTCCTATACACCTACATATTGCAACCTAAAATCGTGTATAAAATGTATGTCAGTCGTCTAATGTCTATCGATCTGTAATATTACAACATATCAACGTTTCATGATAACAAATAAACCATATAACTAAAGACCAAACATGATATTGTGTATCGTGGGAAATAACACCAACACAACAGTAATAAGTGGCAGACAACTACATTTGTGGAGGGAAACCACGCTACAGAAACTTTAGCCAAGTGTAACGTGAATAAATTTGCAACCACAAAACTATTTTCCACTGCTTTCAGCAAAACAATGGCAGGATAAGCAAACTGCCACGACAACCTCTGACAGCCATCAGAAATAGATCACTTGAATGGAACCATCTCTCTTACTGCGCAGCTTCCAAGTCTGGAGGTATAAGCTAAAGCTCAGCACCACGAAAACAGCATCGGCAGCCTTCCATCTTAACAACATGGAAGCCAAACGTGAGCTGAAAGTCAAATACAACAACGAAACCCTGCCCTTCTGCTCCGAGCCCAAATACCTCGGAGTAACGTTGGACAGGTCGCTCACGTATCGCCGACACCTTGAGTCACTTCGCAAGAAGCTAACATCACGCATCGCATTCCTGAGGCGCAGTGCTGGCTCCGGCTGGGGTGCTGGTGCAACAACTCTGCAATAGCCACCCTAGCCCTGGTCCATTCAACCGCAGAGTACTGCACGCCTGTCTGTTGCCGCAGTGCTCATGCCCGCCTCATCAACCCCGTCATCAACGACGCCTTGCGAATTGTGACTGGATGCCTGCGTCTTACACCAGCGTACAACCTTCCATTCCTCGCAGGCATCCAACCTGCTGAGCTTCGTCGCAGTGGCGCCACACTGTCTCTAGTGTGCCGTGCCACGGAGCCTGGACATCTGCTCCACTCATCACTCACCCGTCCAGCGAGTGCAGATGCACGGCGCCTCAAATCGAGACACCCATTTGTACCCGTGGCACCACATCTCATCAGTTCATCTGACAACACAACATACGTGCGGCGCAGTGGGCGGATCACCAATGGAATGCGGAGTGGGCGGACAATCCCACACGCCTCCGCATTTTCATCCCCGACATTGGCACCCACTCCTCCGGAATGACCCTCCCAAGAAGAGCCTGGGTCCGGCTTAACCGTCTCCACACCGGTGTTGGACGTTTCCGCTCCTGCTTGTACAAATGTGGTATGACCTCCTCTGCGGCCTGTGAGTGTGGCGCAGAAGAACAAACCGTTGACCATGTTGTCCTCCAATGTCCAATCCATCGACCTCCCCATGGACTGCATGGCCTGACGGTTCTGGACAATAAGACAACAGAATGGCTGCTCAACACCTGTCCTGCGATTTAGTGCGGCCAAGCAGTGGTTTGAACAACTAGTTCAAAAGAAGAAAGAAGCTTTATACACTCGCACATGCTGTAACCTGTAATGAGAAGTGACTTGAAGACATGTTCTTGGGAGCAACTAGTGTTGCCTGTGATAACTGAAGTGAAATTATTGCACTTATGCAATTAAGCAACAGACAAGCGGTGGTAACAGTATGTAGCTCAAAATCTTAACTGACACTCAGCAGAGATTTTTACATGCATAAACCATCAAGCTTATGAAGTTCTTCACAGCACGTATTTTTTAATTCCTAGATATGACTTGTCATTAGCCTTCTTTTTACAAGCTTGACTTATTTCAAGATTTTGTTATCAAACTATGCTTACTGTTAGAACTGAGCAGAATACAGAAAATAAAACAAAGCAGATAATAAAACTTAACAAAATTAGCTTTCACCTTCATCAAAATAATTCAACGTTGCAATGTTTTAACTAAGACTACATCAAGTTAAATTACTGTAGTATTCACAACCATAACACAAAAGATTTGACATTATCTCTGATACCTAAGTGTGCGCCCCATTAAGTGCATTCATAAACCAATGTATAAATACATAACAAATAAAACTGCACATTGTTGCACTACTTCATGCAAATGCTCAAACAACAATGACAGCAACATGGGCATCCTATTACAAGACATCAGCAAATTTGAACTGTTCTTGCAATTATATAAAACTATATTACTTTTGGCCATGTCAGGTTTATGCTTCTTGCACAAGCTAAGCACAAAACTATGTTTGCAGGATATGAAGACTGAGGCTAGGTTCAGCATTCGTTAAGAATGCAGCTGTGCAAAAAAGTATAAACAGGAAATTCACTTTTGGAATAAAACAATATATTTATAACTCCGGCACCGTTTCTGTTTGCCATATGGCTGATATCATTGCTAAGGATCAAGAGCTTGAGGAACAAATGTGCCAGCAGGACCACAGAAGTGATACTTGAACTGCATAGTAGCAGGCGTGTCTTCCAAATTGAACTCTGCTACAGTAACACCTCGAGAGGCTACACTTGGTGCAAACATTGCTGCTGGATAAACCACTGAAGAAGTGCCAACCACCATACAAAGGTCACATTCATCAACAGCTTGCTCTGCAGAATTTAAGACATTTTGCTCCAAACCTTCACCAAACCATACAACATGTGGTCTAAGCAATCCTCCACAATCTGACTTGGTGCATGTAGGTAGTTGACCAACAGGAATATGAGCATCAGGATTGGATGGATCAGGTTCACCTTTTCCTTTCAGCGCCTCACAAATAGGGCTATCACGATTTTCTTTTACTTCTCCACATTTTAAACATCTGGTTTTAAACAAACTCCCATGAAGTTCTACCACATTTTGAGCACCAGCTCTTGTATGAAGTTCATCAATATTTTGTGTAACAACAGTAACACTTTTTCCCTCATTTTTCATTCGATGCTGAAAACTTGCTATGGACTCATGAGCACGATTGGGATTTTTGGAAAATACCACCTCACGTCTGTGATGATAGAACTCCCATACCAGTGAAGGATTGTCTTTGAAAGCTTCAGGACTAGCAAGATCCTGCGCCCGCCAACGACGCCACAATCCTCCTTCACCTCTGAAGGTAGGGATACCACTTTCAGCACTTACACCAGCACCAGAAAGGATCAGAATGGTTTGGGCATTCTTAATTTCTTTGCGAAATGCAGCCATATCACTGCTAGGCCGACTAACAACAGGCTGCTTCATTGTTAATGATCTCAAATGTGTAAATAGCCAAAATGAACCTAGAAAATTTTGTCTAACAAAAAAATAATGAGCAAGATGTGCAGAAAACATCTATAACAAAAAATGACGAATTAGACTTGAAGACTTTAAATGCTATAGTGAGTCAATATACAATCTATCAAGTAGACAGTTTACAGATTTTTTTACAGTAAGACCGTAGCACATTATTTACACGATTATGACCTTGATTAGATTTTTCCTTAAAAAGAAAGATTAGCCAAGAACAAAATACATGTTTTTATTTATTGCAAAGCTCAACCCATCTGTACTATTATTCAACACAGCAAAGGGTGCTATCTGTTTATCCTGAGACTTGGGGACTCAAAGAGGCGGCTCGCAGACCACATTTTGTACGGCCCAATCTCATGATGCTTTTTGCTTTCGTAATATTTATATCAGTGGTTCCAAACCGGGTAGGAATTGAGCAGTGGCAACATAGAGAGGAGCTGCAAGCTCAATTTTTACTTTCTTAACTTCAGCAGTGAAAGATTTATCACTATTAGCCACTGGAAAATCAAACCTTCCAACACTTGAATTAGCACCAGTGGCGTAGCTGCCCATTGGATCTTGTGGATAAATCCAGGGGCAGCATGTTGCTGGAGGGCAGCAAATTGTGATAACGTTTTAAACGAACAAAGACAGTCACATTAATTTATTCTCAGAGAGATTCAAACTTAAACGACCTAAGTTAACACTGATCTAAGTGAAGCCAAAAAATTACACCAGTTATGCCTCTAAACTAATTTGCAACTTTTTTAGATTGTGACTCACTATGTGGTATTTGTGACGGTATAATGATACCCATGCTGTTGAAGTCATAATAGAATGTCGGTTGTAACTTGTAAGCTATAGCATTGTTCAGTCAATTTAGCTTTTAGCTTTGGTAGTTAAGTTTAGATTAGTTTTCAGTTTATTTCACT
>Ga0210059_1008999_pt1 | contig 15647 bp, 11 predicted proteins | sample Ectturendosymbi2_FD_188042 | JGI IMG/M metagenome (GOLD analysis project Ga0210059, IMG submission 188042) | Ecteinascidia turbinata endosymbiont from Florida, USA - Sample 2 (SPAdes) (version 2) | ecosystem: Host-associated > Tunicates > Ascidians > Unclassified | place: Key West, Florida... | reverse complement strand
AAAGCTATATAGTTTGGGAAGGCATAAGATGTTTAAGTGCTGGAAATGTTCTTCTATTGATCCTGAATTAATTGGATTTATTATTTTTATAGCTTTATTTTGGAGCTTAGTGAGAGGTTGAATGGTGGCATTTGAAGCACGTCCCCAATTGAGGATTGAGTAATTAAGGTAGGGAATGTTTCATATGACTCAGCTAATAAGCAGAAAATATACAAAGAGCCATCGAGCAACAAGGAAACCAATTGTCAGTGAACATTAGAATAAATGAAAATTGCTCCTGGTTGCTTTCCTGTTAGTTAATACCCCGAATTGCCATCTTTCTCTTGTGCTTGCCTCAGTAGTTCAAGGCGATGCAGTCAACTGCAACACCGTACTGCAGCTTGTCATGGGTATCGGATAGTGTTGAACGGATCGCAGATATTTGCAACCCTAATCCAGTCCAATATTTTCATTGTGTTACTGAAACCGATCCTAATCCGGTAATATTGTCCAAATATTTGATCCTATCTGGTTCATGTCTGAAAAACCCTCTGATTAAACATTTGACTGTGGTGATCAGCGCAGTTTGGACATCCATATTTGACCCGGTGGCGTTTTTTCGAAATCCAGTCTGATCTGTATCTGGTTCTGAATTGCAGAATCCCGTTGGATCGCGATCCGTAAACTGGAACATGTTCAACACTGGTATCTGATATCTAACCAAAAAGTTTTAATTTACACAACACACATCAAAAAAGCAATCGCCAAACTTGATTCCTTTACTCGGAGCAGGGGCGCAGCCAGGAATTTTGTTCGGGAGGGGCCAGTCACTGTCGTCGTCAGATTTCAAACTTCAGCTATGTTGCACAAAGATCATTTCGATGTCATGTCACTGGTCAATTTCTAGTCTATTACAACTGAATATGACGCCAAATATCTTCTACCAGTTGGCATCGATAAATTTTAACAAAGACAAGAAAACGTTTGCTTTCGCAGTGATCATTATCAAGCAGTTGTTGACTAAACCGTTTTCAATGAACATTAAGAGTAGCGGAAAGAGAAGCGCCGTGTAATGTTGTCCTCGAAAATATCACTGATTATGCCTATTGAATAAGTCAAAATCAACTAAAAGTATGTCAGTGGATTCATAGGAACAAATCAGCTGAGATACGTGAATCGAGTCAATGACTCGACTCGAGTCACGTTTTATGATGACTCTGACTCGACTCAAGTCACGTTGAGAAAGATGGTGACTCGACTCGACTCGAGTCACGTTTTTCACAGAATGACTCGACTTGACTCGAGTCACAATAATGACTCGAGACTCGAGTCAGAGTCATTTTTGTAAAATCTCTGAGCCTCTGATCGACAAACCCAGTTTGTTTGCATACAAAGAAATGATCATTTTTGGCCCAGTAATGATCAAAATTGGTGCAAATTTTCTGTTTTGATTTTCAAGTCGTGTCATACTATATCCTAAGGGTAAAGTATTCATAACTTTCACAGAGGTAGACCTGAGATTTGCTTTTCTCTGAAGGGCTAGAAGCGCACAATATAGACCTATTGACACATCATCATGATCCAATCAGGTATGTGCATATCGTGATAATGGCAGTACTGTTACTTTGAGTCTTTTCCAGGTAAAGTGATTTAAGCTATTTGAATACAAATCCAATGCAAAAGTATACAGCTCAATATAATGCATATCCAAATTCCTGTCACTGTTATTAGCCTGAGCCCATGTTGCGACGTGATAACCGTGGTAAATGTTGAAAAATATACACATGGTAGGCTATAACAGTGATGAGTCAATAAGAGGGATTGGATCTTTCTCAAATTCGTTGCAATTGTTTTTTGTGTTTTTGAATGTTGAGCCCTGACAATGACCAACAAAAACGTCAAAAACACAAAAAACAATTGCAACGAATTTGAGAAATTCTTATCAATGCAATAGCCTACACTCCCCAACATGAATCAAAAATTGCGAAGAAGTTCAAAAGAATATTATAAATACCAATCCAAATCTGGTTAAGCAAAAATGATAACATTCAAATCTATAAAAATGCTAGAATGCTGCAAGTTTCCAATCCAAATGCATATGCAAGTACATGTTGTATGTTCGTCTCTGGTTATTTTCATTTATTGGGCATGCGAAAGACATTGAAGTACAATATATACCATGCAGTAAGGTTGGGCTAGACTTGTGGAAATGAATGAGACTGAAAGAGACAAGTAAAATGCAAACGCTTTCACAAAAAATTTGGATATGAATAATCTGCAATCAAACATGCTGAAACAACACTGAGCACCATTTTGTCACTTATTGGGCAACATATCAGCATGTTGGTCGCCAATTTATAGCAAGAATAGGAAGCTGCAAAAGGTCCGCAGGTGGTGACATGGTTCGAATAAAATGCTGAGTTTGCCACTTTAATGGCACCATCACGGTAGTTCTGCATGTACGTTTACGTCCACTGTGCAAATGGTTTTCAGTTCAACACTCACCGTGATCAGATGCATTCCATTTTGGAATAAGCCTATTAGTTGCACACTTCATGCGACCTGTTTTTTTTTCTTTTCCTTGAAAGTTTCCACAGTTTTGTGTTCAAATTTACGGCTTAGGTTTAGGTTTACATTTTAGGTTTAGGGTTAGGCTTATGTTGAGGGTTAAGTTTAGGGGTTATGTTTAGGTTTAGGGATTAGGTTTAAGGTTTAACTTAGGGGCAAACTTTAAGATAGGGGTTAGGTTTAGGGTTTCAGTTTTGGGGGTTACCATCACATTATGGACAAATATGTTTATTAAAATTGAAAGTCTACTGGCGGATCTGTAGCCTCTGAAGGTCCACTGGTGGACCTATAGCCACTGAAGGTCCACGGGCGGACCTGTAGCCACTGAAGGGCCCTGGCGGACCTATAGCCACTGAAGGTCCCTGCCGGACCTATAGCCACTGAAGGTCCCTGGCGGACCTATAGCCACTGAAAATCCACTGTCGGACCTATAGCCACTGAAGGTCCACTGGTGGACCTATAGCCACTGAAGATCCACTGGTGGATCTGCAGCCACTGAAGGTCCACTGACGGACCTATAGCCACTGAAGGTCCACTGGTGGACCTATAGCCACTGAAGGTCCATTGGTGGACCTATAGCCACTGAAGGTCCACTGGCGGACCTATAGCCACTGAAGGTCCATTGGCGGACCTATAGCCACTGAATTTCCACTGGTGGACCTATAGCCACTGAAGATCCACTGTCGGACCTATAGCCACTGAAGGTCCACTGGCGGACCTATAGCCACTATAGATGTACTGGTGGACCTATAGCCACTGAGGGTCTGCTGGCGGATCTATAGCACTTGAAGGTTCCTGGCGGACCTATAGCCACTGAAGATGCACTGGTGGACCTATAGCCACTGAAGGTCCACTGGTGGACCTATAGCCAAAAATATATAGGAAAATTTTGAATTTTTGTATGACTCGACATTCACTCGAGCTTGTAAACCAATGACTCGAAGTTACTCAAATATTCTTGTGACTCGACCAACTCATGAGTCGACTCTGACTCAACAAAATTTCAGATGAGTCTGACTCGAAGGGCCCGTGACTCTGAATCGACTGCAATGACTCGCGCACATCACGGCAAATCAGAGGATGCCAATAGCCAAATTTTGACTTTACAAAATGCCTGCGAGCACAATTAAAAGATAAAATTCAGTCTGCGTTTCTTTTTGAACAACTCATCGATAACCATCTCAGGATTAATGTCACATCACGATTATTCGTCAAGCAAACCAATCCATCTGATGGTTTTGCTCATGCCCGTAACTAGCTTGGGACACCACGGGTGGCGAAGAGTTTTCTGAGAGGGGCCCAAATTTTTCGAACTACCAATAGTTTTCAACTATGCCCAACAGATATTTCCAGGGAGTGCGAAAAGGTATGCAGGGGAGGCTTCGCCCGCCTTCGCCCTGGTTACGGGCCTGAGTCCAATAGTTTTAAAGTATGTCCAACACATTTTTGCAGGGGGGCCGAAAATTTTTCTAGCTCGTTACGGGCCTGGTTTTGCCCCATAGTGCTGCGTAGATAGCCTATAGCAGTGATTTTCAACCGGTGTTCCGCGGAAAACTAGTGTTCCGTGAAAGATCGTCAGGTGTTCCGCAGGAAATTTGATAAGTTTGACTAGTGTTCCATCGAACACCGGTCGAAAATCACTAGTTTAACGCAATGAACGTAAATATGTTTTCTTTCGTGAAAGTAATTAGTTTTAAACAGGCTCAAATATCGCATTGAGAAAAATTAAAAGTGAATAAATTGTTACTATGTTGTTTATTTTATTGCGTGATTATACAATTTTGTTTGGTGTTCCCCAAAATTTTTTTATTGCATAAAGTGGTCCGTGATGCAAAAAAGGTTGAAAAACACTGGCCTATAGTAACCGTTGAAACGTTGAAAATGAACGTCATTTGTTGCTGTTCTGACTGGTAACGTTGCAAATAAGTGCAACAGTGTGTGAATGTTTGAGAAAAAGACACAATTGGGTTATCTCTATAAGGTTAACTCGCAGCTCAGAGTTTGGGTAACTGGCTCAGGGCCTATGAGAGGGGGTCCAGCAGGTACATTGTTCCGGGGCCCGACAGCTATGGAGGGGCCTGAGACAGAAGGATAGGCCCGTAACCAGCTTGAGACACCAAAGGGGCGAAGAGTTTTCTGAGAGGGACACAAATCTTTTAAACTATGCCCAATAGTTTTACCTTTTAAGAACTTTTTAAAAGGGGGCAAGGGCCTTGGCCACCTTCTATCCCCTATTTACGGGCCTGCTGAAGGAACGATTGAGTGTTTGTTACTAACACACTCGGAATAATGTGCCGAAATCAATCCAGCCAGGTGATAAAACTGGTTTGACCTAAAGGATTAGGTAAGAAGTAGGATGCATTTTAACGTGAATTGCTGGCAGTGCATTTTCCTGATACGATGTATTGATAATTACTAGCAGTAATTTTTGTTGAACTTGAAGGTTTGCCCACTTTGTCGAATTTAAGACATTCACGATTACTGTCCCATTGTGTCTATTTAGCTGAATATTCCTTTACGTCTTTCATTTTTAAACATTTTCAAACAATTCTGGAGCATAAAACTGGGATAGACTTAACAGTTTCATCAACACTAAAAAAGTCTTCAAAAAACTATGCATGTTTTATTTTGAGACGTTTCGGATTATTCTTAATCCATCTTCAGTCGAAAAAATAAAGCAACACTTGGCAATGTCAGCAATTCAAAACCATAAGGCTTTGTGATGCAAGAAAAGACAATGCTGTGACGCAAAAGACGTTAAACGCAAACCCAAGACAGCCAGCCACGTCAAAATCGCTGAAAGCAAATGCAGGGCCAAAAGTTATGCAGAGAATATTAAAACAAAATCTACGCAAGGCCATAATTTACGATAACAAGACGAGGCTAGCATCGAGAGGCAATTCACAAACCATTGCAAGCGAAGGATGCAAAAAAATTTAACAAATTAGTACTGCAAGTCTACAACTAGCGCCAAATGTCCACGTCAACACCAACGATAAATGTACGAAACATATATTATCATAAGAGCTGAACATCAAACAATATTTAACATCATAATCTACGTGTTAAAGAAGTATAAAAGGGTGGAAAAATTGTCTCCATTAATCTCGGGCTGCTGCTCTTGTATTAAAAGCGTCTCTTTGATTAATAATTCACATTGGTTAAAAGCAGAAGCCAAGATTTCGGGATTTTTAAAGTCCACGAAATGATTCGGGTGTGAGTATAAATGTTTGACTACATCGGTATTTTGATGGTTAGATTTTAAAGGGTTGTGTTCTTCCAGTCGAAATTTCAAATTCCTTTGTGTTTGACCGTATAGGAATTACCACAAGAACATTTAAGTTTGTATGTCACATTGCATCGTTCCAGATGTGCTTGTTTGTCCTTATACTTAAAATGATCTCCGATCGTGTGTGTTCTATGAATAAGAGACAGTTGAGCAAATTCTTTCAGATATTTTTGAAAAAGGTTTCGCAATTCTTTTTCTAGTTGTACTTATGTTTCACCAAGGTAAGGCATGTATAGAAGAATTCTTCGAATATCAGTTGTCCTTTCTTGCTTGTTTTTTGAAGGAGTGTTTTTATAACGTTCGTTAAGAAATATTTTTATTTGCCTGTCTATAAACCAGTCCGGGTATCCATTGCCAAGAAAACAGGATTTAATATGTTGAAATTCTTTGTGGATCAATTGGTATGAGCTGCAAATTCGGTAGGAACGATGTAACAAGCTTTGTATGGCACTTTTTTTTATATTGCATTGGCGACAAGCTTTCCCATTTGTTGTACAGTCCTGTATGAGTATATTTTCTGTAGATAATTGTTTCAATTCCTTTCTCATTTTTTGTTAGCAGGTCATAATAAAACAATAAAATCATGCTCATCTTCACACACTTCAAAACTATAAGTTTCTTGAGAATCGAGATGTCCTGAAAGATAGGATCCCGAGCGGCAGGTAACATTGCACTTAATCGAGAGAAAGTAGAAAAGAAGGTTGTTGCTAATATGATTTCGAAATATCGTGATTTTTACTCATACAACCATTATTCCACATCAATTTTTTTTGCAGGGGCACAAATTACTTTATTTGGATGATCCGATTTTGAATCCAGTTGAATGGGAAACGATATCCAATCCAAATCCAAAAAATTCTTAATATCCGGCCGGTTTGGACTCCAAAATTCCGGATCTTGTACACCACTTCCAGTCTGCTACCTCTCTCCTGCCCAGTGCCCTGCAGTGTTGAACATGATCCGGTTTCCGGATCACTATCCAACCAGATTCTGCCATTCAGAACCGGATCCGCATCGGACAAGATTTCGAAAAACTCAACCGGATCAGATATGGATATCCAAACTGCATTAAAATGCTTGATCAGAGTTTATTTTCGAATATATACCGGATTGGATCAAATATTTAGGCAGGTCTACCAGTGTCAAGCGAAATTTCTGACTTGCGAAATTTCTGACTTCACACCATGTGCGCATGTATAGAGCAATATTCTACATATGAAATACGCTAAGAAAATTGATGATTAGGGCTTAGGAATTCGTGTTTAGGTGAGTGTGTCAGGTTAGGGTTTGGATTAGGGTGAGAAAAAGAAAAATAATTGAGGTCTAGGACTAAGTCCAAAAATTTTGCGTGGTTAAAGAACTTCCTGCACTATAGCTTATTGTGGGTTCCTGACATCTAACCAAGTTTTAATTTACACGACACACATCAAACAAGTAATTACCAAACTTTTTTTCTTTATTCTGAGAAGCACAACAAGTGACAAACAATAACGGGTCAGAAATTTCGCAGAGGTCAGAAATTTCGCTTGACACCGGATTAGGGTCGGACCGGGTTACTCAATGAAAATTTTGGACTGGATTAGGATTGCAAAAATCTCCAATTTGTTCAACACCAGTGCCCTGTAGTTGAGCTGGTAACACTGACAGCAGAGAATTGTGGGTATGGCACTGAGTGAGAAGAACCGCGATTTTACGTGTCAGCCATGCTGCTTTCGTCAGCAGGGAGGTTATGCGCGAAAATATTATGATGCAGGGTTGCCAACTTGTTTTTTTGAAGCCATATTTTGAAATTCTTGAGTTTGTAACCCACCCGGCATTTTTTAATCGAAAAAGGCCTGACAAAATTTGTATTTTTCTTCTTTGTGTCTTTCAGTTGGAAAGGCTCTGGCTGGCTTGTTGACCCTGATGTGATGAGTGAAAAAGTATGTTTTGCTTGTTCTTGAGCTGCAATATATGCACTACAAATCTCTTCTGACGTGGTTGATCTATGACCATGTAGGCACTAAGTGCCACGGCTAGTGATTTTTCACTAGATCAAGTGTCGTGATTTTTCACTGACCTCACCTACCTTCTACTTAAAACTTAGTACTAATGATCTCCAGGGTCAGACCACCCCAGTGATATTCTGGTGGCAACAGATCGGCTGGAGCTAAGTGCAGGCAGTTGAAGATTCGGTCTCATGGCATGACGCAATATTAAGAAAAAGGTCACTTTGTCAGGAAAATGCTGTCCTGCTTGTGGTGTGATGGCAAAGTGTTATGGCTGCTATGTCAATGGTTTGCAGTTCAACTCTCGCCTTGCCAACTTTCGTTTTGTTTTTTTTAGTGCCCTATAAGAGGCGGATGTCTGTAAATAACAGAGCTTGGTTGCGGAGGCTTGATGACATAACCAGAGTAGAAAAAAGTTGTGTTGCAAAAGCAAAAAAAGGAAAAAGAGTGAAGGAAAAATGTTACATCACTGTAACTTAAAAGGCAGTGTCTATTTTATCGCCAGGATGGCAGCAGCAAAAGGCTGGGTAGAAAGGAAGTAAATATAGCTAAAAGATAAACCTATAACCTAACCCTGTAACTTTACCTTAACCATAACAACCGTAACCTTTGCTAATCCAAAGTAACCCTAAGCTGGATAACACTAATTGGAGGGGGTGCAGGCTGGAGGGCTGTGTTTCCAAATGAAAAATGTGAATTTCAGAGGCCTGCACATATGACAGAGGGCTGGGCCAGCAGGCTGTACAAAAGGGCGGTTTGGCAGGCTTTTCCACAGCCTGCCAACCCGCCTTTATGTGCAGCTCATTGACCTGCCCTGTTGTGTAGCCTGCCAGCCTGGCCTTCTGTGCAGCCCGTTGAAAATTCATGTTATTCATTAGGAAACACGGTTCTCCAGCCTGCCTAGCCCGTCGTTCAATGTTATCCCCTAAGCTACCCAATGCTAAGCTAACCTAACAATAACATATCCTTAATCTAACGCTGAGCTAACCTAATGCTATGCTAACACTAACTTAACACTGAGGTAATGCTAACCTAATTCTAACCTACCTAACTATAATCCTATCCTAACACTAACCCTTTAAGGTAAGACCTAAGTGGATTCTGGAAAAAAGCAAAGAAAAAAAAAGAAAGTCGGCAAGGTGAGAGTCAACCGTCAACCATTGGAATACTAATAGCAGCCGTAACACTTAACCATTAAACCATTACACCACGAGCAAGACAGAGTGCTCTTGACAAAGTGACGTTTTCTCAGATTTGCGTCATGCCATGAGACTGAATGTTCGACTGGCAGCACAATAGCTCCAGCCGATCTGTTGCCGCCAGCATCATGGCAGTAAAATAGATGCAACCAACTTAATATGCATTTTTTCCAAACATGGAAAGCATAGAAGTTTGCGATGTTTAAAAATTTTATATATTCACAATTGTTGAAATCTATTTTTTTGTTTCCAAACCATTGTGAAACTCGGATAACTAAAAATTATCAAACTTCAAAATAGACATTTTTTACCATAGTATAATATCACCTTTTGCAGTACAATTATTTTTACTACTGTTGAGTGTTCATTGCTCAAACACAAAATATCGGTTTTAGCGACTCTGGTTACATCATGATCAAACCTCCGCAACCAAGCTCTGCTTTTTATGGAGCTTTGTCTTTTGCTACAGGGCACCATTTTTTTCTTAGCTTTTTTCAGGCTCCGCTTAGGTGTTACCTTTAGGGGTTAGTGTTGTTAGGTTAGGATTAGGGGCAAGTTAGAATTAGGGTTAGGTTAGCTTAATGTTAGGTTAGTATAGTGTTAGTTCTTAGCATTAGGTTAGCTTAGTGTTGGGTTAGGGATATGTTAGATTAGCTTAGCATTAGATTAGGAATAGGTCATCCATGTTAGGGTTAGCTTAGGGCTATAGTTAGGGTTAGGTTGTAGGTTTATCTTATTTATATTAACTTCCTTTTTACCAAGCCTTTTGCTGCTACCATCTTGGCAGCAACATAGACACTGCCTTCAATGAAATCTGACTGTTCACCACGAGCTTTTCTTGCACCAACTACTGTATGCGTTCATAGCGTTTGACCTGAAAAGGCTAAATTTCAGTTTGTCCACACAAGCACCGCTATACTGCTCAAACTTGCTCCTAGAGCTCTGGATTTTCGCGTGCTTGCTCTTGCAACTATCTTCTAATATTAATAGCTTAACACCTTTTACGAATGTACCTTTTTCCTTTCTTCATTTGTTTGGATTTATGAGAGACAGTCCTCAAATCTATTTGAGTAAGGACTGAGGATGTGTAATTTTACGTGAAATCGATTTCCTATTAAAAATTTGCTGATCGATTCCTTGCTTACACCCATCGTGGAAAGTATATACTTGAATAGAGATATGTGCAAGTTTGAATCATCGCAAAAAGACGAAAGCAGATGGCAGTCGACTGATTCCTCGAAAGCATACAGAAACACTAGTGCTTTTAAGTGTAGCTCGGATTCATCATATGATTAAACTGATTGAATATAACCATTTGAGGCTTGTAGCACCGAAATTTCCGTTGTCTCATTCTGGGTGACAGTGACACTATCGTTGCTCAGTGACATAGGCTATGTAACAATGACGAATGAATAAGAAGTTCTTGTGAGAACTTGTCCATTGTTGCATAATGTACGTCACAGAGTGATGATATTAATGCCAGTTAGTCCTCTGCGTACTAGGCTCATTCAGAGTTCAAATAATAATTTATCATTTGTTTGTAATTATTCTCGAATAGGAACTGTCCATTGGAATGGAAGTCAAATCCAATGTGTACACTACCAAACATTTCTGCACACTACTAAAATTCACAGACAATTTTGCACTCCTGCAATGATGAGTTGTCTTGTTTGCTTGCTACCACAATGTAAAGTTTTTTACATGCCGCTTGGGCTCTCCGATTGCAACACTGCTGTTGCAATGGGAAAGACTGACTGGCAAGTGCGCAAAGCTTCGCACTGTGGCAGCAAGCAACAATAGAGTTCACCTGACAAGATCACTCTTTTCATCACCATTAGCAAGTATTATCAACTGTTCACAAGGTTGACAAGCACTATTAGAGGTCACTCACCAAGATCACCCCATTGGGATCATTCTATTATTGCTTGTTCGCACCACACATGTATGGTGTTATTCACGCACATTCCATTCATGGTGAATCACACAATCAACACAACACAACCAGAGAGGTTGTAACAATATCCTCTCCTTTTTAAATGAACCACGCCGATTGCACGTTCTTGTGAAGTCTGCACGTAGCACGACCTTTACATCTTCGTCACAGCACCATTTTGTTGCGATCAGAAAACCCGAGCGGCCAAGTGCACAAAGCTTCACACTGTGGCAGCAAGCAACAATAGAGTTCACCCGACTAGATCACTTTTGTTGTCACCATTAGTAAGTATTATCAACTGTTCACTAGCTTGACAAACATCATTAGAGGTCACTCACCATGATCACTCCATCAGGATCACTCTATTGTTGCTTGTTTGCGCCACACATATATGGTGTTGTTCTTCACGCACATTCCGTTTGTGGTGAACCGCACATTCAGCGCAACACCAGCGGAATGGTTGCAACTATAACAGACTTAACCTACCTAATCCAAGAAAGTGCTCAACGAGTCAGTTCAAGGCATTGCCTTTGTTGAATCAAGCTAAAGATGATTTAAGTTGACTTGTTCTGCTCCCAGAAAAATATATGCTAGTAAAACAGATCAAGCTATACATCTCTGTTACTAGGTATTCAGCTATTACATGTTTTTGTGGTTTTATTAATTTTGAATTTCTGATGGTGTGATTAGCTAATACTTTTATTTTAGAGCCTTAGTTTTTAAGTTGGTTTAACTTGCATCTTAGTGCATAGAAGAAATGTTAAGGAAACAAAGTTTGCAGTAGCCCTTTAGATGATCTGTGCTGGTTTAAGATCTATAGGTTAATCTGATATCAAAGATTTACCATAATATCCAAATTGTGAAAAAAACACCTGGATTTTGTTTTTTTTCAAACCCACTTAAAAAAAACAATAAAACCCACCAAACAAATGACTCTACTTTTCTTTCAAAAATGTATGAAGTGTAAAAAGTAAAGTAAGCAGCACACTTGTACAGTTAACCACAATTTTTTTAAATCAAACAAAGCAAACAGCATCAAAATTTTGAGGACTGGAAAAAATTTTATGAATAATTCAAACAGTTGTAACTGGCTATCTTGTTCAGCTCTGTAAAATCGGTAGATTTTAACCAGTTTTTCTGCCTTGTCTGCATCCAAACTGTTCCTGATGTTAGACCGTACCAAACCATATGTTGAAAAAATACACTGTATTAGATGCTGAACTAGCAGGGCATGCACATAAACTTGTAGATGTTATGTGGGAGTGTCTTTTCTTTATTTGCTGTGCTCATGCTCGCCAAGCCTTACCACTTTGGACTGAACTGAACAACAACACTTAGTGAAAGCAACGATGTGGGGTACATTTTTTTGTCCGCAATGTTAATGGCATAATAGGCATAACAAGTTATTATTGTGTAATTCTGAAAATGGTGATATTGCATGATGCAATAAGAACAATTCAAAACAGGTTTCTGCGTTTTTCCTTAAAAAATAACAAATAACGGTTTCTTTTAAAAAAAACAACAGGTGGGGGTTCTTTTTTGAAAAAAAAGTTTTTCTCAATGCTGCTCCATAGCAGTGTTACATTTCATTTAAATTTCCTCTCAGATATAAATTTCAGAGTTTGTTAATCTGTTTGTTTATAATTTCAATGAAATTTATATTTCAGTTGTAAAATTGATTGCTTGCAAATATTTTGATTAAACATGTCTAGACGTCAATCTTCTGGATTTACTGGGGCAAATGCAATTCCATTAGGAACTCGAAACAAAGCGATTGGAGCAAAACGACAATTTACATCCTCCCCGCCTCGTAGCTATGACGATGATATGCCAAGATCTATCGGATCGGAGTCTGGAAACAATAGTGCTGCTGCTGCTTTAAAGGCAGCCCAGGCTGCAGCTGCCAACCTGGCCAAATTAGCCAATCTCAAAAGTATGTTTTGGCTCTGTGGTTGTGCTTGTTGGTACCCTGTGAGTATGAATACCAGATGCTCTTCTGTAGTTATGGTTTTAATCTTGTTGCTGGTAATCTGGGTTCTTTCAAACCTAATGTGTCTTAACCAACTTGACAATCAAGCCTATCTTCATCAAATTGCACATGTTTGGCAAATGGAAAATGTACATTGAAATGAAGCTTCAGATGTGTTTTTAACCAATAACAAAAGTTCTAGATTTTAGCTTGATGAGTGCTGATAAAATCATCTGATTTGACAATGAAGGTTGTCATAGAAGCAATGCTGCAGATTAATTCAAATATTGTTAAAAAACTGCTAGCCTTGGAGCAGTGAAGTTATTTGATGCAAAACTAATCAATGCAGAGTTTTCTACCTTGATTGACATCAAATTTTCAGCTAGTGCATAGTAGGTATTAACACCAAGGTGTAAGATTATTTGCACTTGGAAATCAGCTGAAAACCAGCAGTTTTCAGTTGCCTTACCAACGCCATTGCTACTTTGCCGATTGCACTAGAGAGATGTTCAAACCCTCAAAAGATTCAGCAAGTCTTCTAGCCTGCAATGAAAAAATTTTTTTGGTTGTGGGTTATAAATTTTTTGTGAGTGACATCATAAGTGAAGTAGTTTTTTGGCTATTTTGGCTCATGTTACCTGGCTTAGGGCCTAAGTGCTAGATGGAAGAATTTCGCTCAAGTTTTTATTGGAAACTAAGCTAGAATCCGAGTCTGTTGAGTCTTTGATCGACTTGTAGCATTTCTGGTTCAAAAGTAATGATCTAAAAATGACAAAATAACTAATTATCTAATTAGGGGATTAATTTGTTGTTTTTAAGTCGTAACTTTTGAACCTGAAACCCCAGCAAGTCATCCCAAGTCTCAAAAGACATGGATTGTACCCTAATTTCCAATAGAAACTTAAGTGACATACTACCATCTAGCACAGTAGTTCTCAAACGGGAGCCAGTTGGCTCACTGTGGGAGGAAGTTTGTTCCAGGGAGGAATTGGGGAGGAAAAGCTGTGGATGAAAGAACCTTATCTTTTTATTATTAGTTTATTCAACACATCAGAAAATTGCACAGCGAGGTTGGTTTAGATATGAATGTCTTCAGTGTGCAAGCACAAGCTGCTTCATCGTTTGAGCCAGTTCTTTCAGTCCACTGCTAGGCTGCACCAGATCTCGGGTCAGGTGTTGAGCAGCCAATCCATTGTCTCATCGTTCAGAACCGTCATGCCTTGCAATCCCTGGGGATCTCGATTGATTGAACACTGTACGGCAAACATGGTTAACAGTTCGATCTTCTGTGCCACACTCATAAGCTATACCCTATTTGTGCAAACAGGAGCGGAAACACAGGCAGTTAAGCCAGACATAAAGCTGCTCTTGGGACGGCCATTCTAGGAGGATGGGTTGGGGATGAAAAACAGAGTCTTGTAGTGATCTCCAACGTTTCCCACATTCCATCAGTGATCTGCCCAGAGCGTGGCCTTTTCTGTTATTGTTGTCAGATGAACTGATGAGTTGCTATGCAGCGAGTACACACGGGTGTTTCGATTTCAGGGGCTGTGCATTCCCATTCGATGCGCTGAGTGGAGCAGATGTCCAGGCTCCATGGCACGGAGTGCTAGAGACAGTGTGGCTCCTCTGCAACGAAGCTCAGCAGGTTGGATGCCTGCGGGGATTGGAAGGTTGTCCGCTGGTGTAGGAAGTTGCATCCAGTCACAGTTTGCAAGGCGTCGTTAATGGTAGGGTCAATGAGGCAGGTTTGAGCACTGCGGCACCAGACAGAAGAGCACAGTGCTCTGCTGTTGAGTGGACCAGGGCTGAGGTGGCTGTTCGTAATGTTGTTACTCCAACACCTCAGCCCAAGTCAACAAGCCGCCTCAAGAGTGGAGCGCCTGATGTCAACTTTTTCTGAAGTGACAGGAGGTGTCGGCGGTACGTGAGTGACCTGTCCAATGTCACTCCGAGGTATTTGGGCTTAGAGTGAAAGGGCAGGGCTTCGTCGTTGTGGTTTGACTTTCAACCCATGTTTAGGTTCCTTGTTGAGGTGGAAGACTGCCAACACTGCTTTTGTTGTGCTGAACTTTAACTTTCAGGTCTGGAGGTATTTACCTGTGGTTGCCATATCTTTGCTTAGCACCCCTTCCACTGCCTGCCAATATCCATCAACATGCATGGTGGCTAGATCGTTGGTGTATGAATACTTCCTCGAGATGGTGGTTGGCAGGTGAGAGATGTAGATGTTGAAGAGAAGGGGTATCATGACGGATCCCTGTGGGAAGCTGTTCTTAACAGTTTGAGAGCTGGGGTACGATATATTCGTACTTTGATTTCAGCCTAAAACAGCAGTTTTCGGTTGCCTTACCAACGCCCTAGCTCCTCCGTCGATTGCGCTAGAGAGCTGTTCAAGGGCTCAACCGGATCGGACAGCCTAGTAGATTACACTTGAAAAAAAATTTTTTGGTTGGGGGTGCGGATTCTTTGTGAGTGACGTCATAAGTGAAGTAGTTTTAGGGTCATTTTGGCTCATGTTGCCTGGCCTAGAGCCCAACTACTAGGCCAAAGTGTTTCGCTGAAGTTTTCATTGGAAACTAGGCTTGAGTCCGAGTCTTTTGAGCCTTTGATCGACTTTCTAGCGTTTCTGGTTCAAAAGTTATGATCTGAAATAAACAAATTAATTAATTATCTAATTAGTCAAATATTTTTACTAATTAACATCACAACTTTTGAACCT
>Ga0210059_1008998_pt1 | contig 15647 bp, 8 predicted proteins | sample Ectturendosymbi2_FD_188042 | JGI IMG/M metagenome (GOLD analysis project Ga0210059, IMG submission 188042) | Ecteinascidia turbinata endosymbiont from Florida, USA - Sample 2 (SPAdes) (version 2) | ecosystem: Host-associated > Tunicates > Ascidians > Unclassified | place: Key West, Florida... | reverse complement strand
CAGGAGCTCCTTGTGTTCCTGTGGAATCGCGTTGGGAAATGGAGAGTTGACTCCAGTATCAACTGATTCATTGTTGGTGAGTGGTTATGTTGCTTGTACTGTTTATGTCATGAAATGATAAAGACATATGCAAATAATTCTTATTAGTGGTTCTTTGGTATTTTAATGGTTAGGGACAGAACAGGAGCTTAGGGGAGGCTAAGTAATCTGAGAATTATGAGTGTCTTCCCTGACTTAACTTCTAAAAGCGAACCCATGTATTAGCGATAGTTAGGTCTAAAGCACAAAGTTTACAAGATCTCATATGAGATCCAAAAACAACGTGTACAGAGCCATTCAACTGCAGAGGCTGTGATTCATTTACTGTACACATTTGTGCTACCCACTTTTGTTGTAATATGCCGACACATACATTTCCGAGCATGCTGTGTGTCGGCATTCTCTGGAAAACAGATTTTAACGAGATCGGCCATGAATTTGAGGCTGCTCATTATTCTTGCCGTGTGCCACACAAGGGCTGCCCAAGCAAGTGGGCTTGTGCTGTTACGTTGAGGTTTGCCAAGTCTCTTTGAGTGCAGGGTTTTGACAGAAGTGGGCAGTTCATGAGATGATGCATTGTTTGGGATTGATCGTCACAATCGAAATGAAGTGGAGCTGTCACCAAATCTCCATTTACGCAGAATTTCTAGGATTTCTCTGCAGCACTCGAGACCGTCTTAAGGGAATAAGGCAGCGCCTATGCGTCGATGCTGCATGGCGCAGTGCCGGGTGGGAGCTTTTAGCGCAGATGGAGTTCCATGCGATTCCCGCCCAATTTGGCACTTGTCAGTTTGGGTGGTATGTTGGTCCGCGTATCAGTTATGGCTCTCACTTTCTCATGAATGCATTGTGTATGTTAGGGATCTGCCGAGCTTCACTCCGAAGTAAGTTTAATTGGTGCAGGTGGCGTGCTTGGTTTCATTCCGGCTGATGTTGTGAGAGAGAGATTTATCGCTGCGTATGGCTCAGCTAATAAGCACATGCAATGCAAAACGCCATCATGCAAAAAGTAACCAATTTTCAATGGAAATCATAGTAAATGGAAACACAATGGCAGATAAACTGATCAATTCAAACCAAGAATGTCACTGTGTCACATAGGATTGGTGAAACAAAAGAGAGGTCATCTAGTCAAATAAAAGGTCATCTAATTAGTCAAACAGCCCTGTTTGAAACATTTTAACAAATAGTTGAAAAAAGCACATTTACAGTAGAAAGACAGCAAACACTGATCACGGTGAGGTAAAATTACAGGTGAAAAGAGCATGCCTACGCCGAAGGGAGTGAATTTTATCTCATTGAGAAAATTATGTGTGGTAAAAAATGTTTATACTCCAAAAACCAAAAAAATTATTGAGAAGTAAAAAAAGAACATAAAAAAAACAAAACTGTGGAGTGAAGTTTAGTCAGTAAAAATTGGATGTGCACAACGAAGAATAATAAACAAAAAAGAAAAGTACATGAAAAACAACAGCTTAAATTTTCAAATTACTAAAACCAATAGAGGCAGCATTATGCTCCTCATAGAGTAAAATGTTAAGCAAATATATACTTATTTATCGTGTTCATTAAATGTTTCTTTGAATTTCCATTTGAAGGAAAAAGTAGCAGAAGACTTTAGTATGGAGTTTGGTAGTGAAGACCACACGTTTGGACCAATAAATGTAAGGGAGCATTTCCCTGAAGCGGAGTTAAATATAGGTAAAAACAGGTTATTAGAAGTGGAGCTGCCCCGCACTATCGTCTTAAAACAAGATCCTCTTCAGTGTGTGTTAGAGTTGCTTTTCGTCTAAATCTGTCTCGTTGGTACTTCGACAAAGACACTCCTGTTTATGAAAACTGACGTCAGTGAGGCCGATGTTTCCGCGCACACGCGGATTAATCGAATCCATTGCAAAGACAGAATACGTTAGGACTAGCTGGTAGTCTTGCGACTTAAAACTGCAACGCTGACGCTTTTTTAAATAAAATTGTGCATATATTTTATCCTGAATGATAACAAGACAGATAGCTACGTGGCAGGTTTAGAACACATTTGCCAAAGCTTTGTAAAGATTTTTGCCAGAATCTTTAATACGGCCAAAGCAGTGTCGTAGCGCGGCTAAGTGCCAACCGGGGCCGACCATACAAGTGTCAACTTTCCACCCCTCAAATTTGCTTACAAGACTTTAAAATGAAAGAAAATCATGTTTTGTGCTTATTTAAAGATAGAAGGAATAATCAAATATGCACAAACGAAAATGGGTCTTGTTTTTCATTGTTGATTGTGAGTCTTGTTGTCTCTGGTTGTCGCCACCTTTCTCATCATTACTCTTCCTATTTTTTCTGCTTTCTTTACATATGCATATATGAACCCAGCTCATTTTGTCAAAATTTCTTCCCTGTTGGCTTTCCGTCTCCGGTACACCGCACCACTTGGCTTTAATCGTGTACTCCAGGGTTTCTTAACTTGTGGACCACGGAAGAATGTTTGGCGGGTCACGGCCAGGTATTATTGAAATCAAGCACGTTTGACAAGTTGAATCTTTCAACGAAAACGTAGGTAGCGTACAGTAGCTCATGAATTGCAAACAACATAATACGCTCTCTTTCGTATTATGCGTTAGAAATTATTGCGACATGAACATTTTCATCTAGCCTACCACGTTGTGCACAATATGCAGTTACAGAAGGCATTTTGAAGCAGACAGGGGGTTCTCGTTGCCATGAAAACGAAGTAAGCAGTCTTAACTAAACATATATATATACTGCACATAGCAGGCTATAATGATAAATTTCATATTATGATCTCAGTGATGAAAAGAATGTTTCACTGTTCACTTCTCGTTTCATTTTCAATATTGGTTTAATTCTCTTAGAATCGTTATCGCTTCCCCGGCCGTATGAAGCATAATAAATACAATAGATAACAGCATTTTATTGAAAGAAATCAGTACATGTTATGGCCCCGAGTTCAGTGTGGTGGATGCGCATGGTGACATTCTCAAACTTCGGAAGGAAAGCGGAAACAATGTGATCTGTTTTGTTGTAGCTGGAACAAGCAATATTGTGTTATGAAGCTGATAAGTTAGAAAGAAACTAAGCAGTTGATTGCTCGCATTACAATCGTAGCGTAATGAAATTAAGTGAATGGTCACTTAGGGGTTTCCCCTGTGTATTTATGCTCCTCTATCGCCTCCCTCCTACAACACTGGCTATTCGGTTGTATTTACGAAGACGAGTATTATGAGAGCTGAACCGAACTTATTGTGGTATTCGCCCATACGGATGCGGTGTAGTCTAAGACTCTATACCGTATAGAAAACTTACCGCTATCTCCTCAAGTCCAATTCACCCTTCTTTGTTTGTTCATGAATTTTGCTATACATTATCAACTACATCATTTGTTGTAACTTATGGTCTACTCTAGGTCTAGAAAAAAAAATTGCACTTATGCACAGTGATTTATTTATAGGCCTACGATACAGCAAAGAATTCGTGATGGACAATGTCATGTGCCCATAGTTCAGTTATTCAGTACAATGAAAATATCCGTAATTAAACATTGTTACAAAGTTTGGAGAGTTTTCCAACGTGACTGTTGTTCAGCGCATAGGTTAATAAACAGGGATTTGGTGTCATCACACTCAATTGCAAGAATAGCAAGACTTCTTAAATTTTTTCGCATGACATTGACCTCAGGTATTTTTTGTCCGTTTTATATGAGAAACCGAACGTTCTAAGTATACTTGCTTCTTGCTTGTCAATGTACAAAGAAAAATTCATAGAGCAACGGTGAAATTTGGATAAACAGCAACCTGCTCAAGTGCAAAGATAAAAAATATCTGCCAAGTCATTCATGACGTTGATGGTTATTTCAGTTTACAGCAGGTGTGCACGCAGGGGCATGACGTCATCGGCTGTGCGACAACTCCGCATAGGACAATGCGTTTTACACATCACACCAGACTTGGACAACTAGAACTTTTTTAGTTTTTTTAAATTAGATTAAAATCAAAACTAGAGCTCAATCAGCTGTCACAAACTAGATTAGAATTAGCGGAATTTAAAAAAACATAAATTGAACTAAAATTAAAAGTAGAATGATGTTTACACAAACCAAAGCAACTTTAATCCAAGTTCAATTCATGACCACCAAATGTGGATTCATTCTCATGAGCATGAGAATAGCAAAGATTCCTAGGCCAAGATTGGTGCCTTTCGCGCTATACAATTCGCCTACAAGGCTAAATCTCGTTCCGACGGAGCCGATGTCGTACCCATGAGTTCTCGAGCATCAGCCTTCAGATAAGGGAAACGATGTTCGTTTTTCGAATACCCTAAAACAGGGTTGGGCAAACTTGTTCGATGGAAGAGTCATTTGCAGAAAACTAAAAACACAAAGCGAGCCGCAACATCAGTTTGTAGTTTCAATACAAAAACGATACAAAATACAAGTATTGCATGAAATGATTTACAGTAATTGAAACGCAATCAATGTTATTTTTTTTAATTTATAGTCTTAAAAAATCTGGAGAGTACGTTGTCAAAAATGTATGAATTAGATCTCCCAAGTGTTAATTTGTTAGGGTTGCTTGATGTCTTGTTTTTTGCGAACTTCATTACAGAAAATAAAAATTCCCAGCAATATGTTGTGCTGAATACAGAAATGAGTCGGATCAAATTCTGGATATTTATTTTCTGGAACCTGTCATCAGAATCAACTGCAGAGTCGCATTGACTGAAATTTTTTAGAACCAGATCTTGCATTTCGGCCAATTTCAATTCCACAGCAGACTAGTTTGTGACGCAAGGTTGTTAACTAGACAGCCATCGTCTACTGCATTATCGTTGAATGGATTTACAAAGCATGATTTTAACTCATGCAATTCATGAAATCTGACTTCAAATCGGACTTCTCCAGTTATTCTTGCCATGTAATGTACGTTTGTATTCTGCCACTTGTTTGGCGGCTATTACCTCAATGCAAAATCCGTTCGTTCTCATTTTGACATTGGGAAAATTACAGAATGTTTTTGACAATACGCCTCTTTGAAAAATTATAATTTTGAGCTTTTAGTTTATCCGTCTTATCAAATCGTATAGACTCCCTGGTAACTAACTTCATGAACTCGTGTTAAGACATTGACAAATGAAACAAACACTGAATATAAGGCAACAACTCTGTCAAGTTGAGATATCGGTATTCAGGTGGAAGATCCACACAAAATATGTCTGCGAACCGCAGTTTGCCCACCACTGCCCTGGCCTGAAACATCACAGCTAACTGACTGTCGCACGTATCTGGCAATTATTCTACCTTCTGCGTGTGAGTTGATAGGCCATGTGGCGTTATAATATTCACTGACCAGGTCAGATAGCTTGTACTGCAGCTGTGAATCAAAAAAGAAATCGATCGAATTTTTACTTCTTTAGCTTTTCAAGTGATGGAAAGGCAGCATGGCACTTGTGACCATTTCGTCGCACTGTCCTTGCACGAGGGTGCACTCTCGTTTGATCTTTGAAAATACCGTTGGACAAATTGGCATTTTTGGCAAAACCGGAAATTAGAATTAAAATTAGAGCACTGAAGCTTCTAGTAAATCAGATTAAAATTAGAATCACCGCCATTTCGTGATAATTTAACGAATTAGAAAACCAGAATTATTTAGTTGTCCAAGTCTGCATCACACACTGGCTATCAAACTAGCTATCAAATTCAGTTTGGTATAACGCGTTGCGGCACGTATAGGAGTTCACGCGGCACAGTGGTTGAGAACCTGTGTTACGTTACGATATTATTGCTTCAAAGTAGTGAAACAAAATGAGTTGGAACGTTGCTGTTGCTGCTATGTACGCAACTCACAAATCAAAAGCTAAAGTAAAAGCATGCACAGAACTTAAAATGAACAGAAGAAAACGCGTTCTAGGGGTGCGTGAATGAATACGATGCCACAATGTGCATAAGAGTGTTTGCTGTGAAAAATTTGAAAAGGCCCATACAAAATTAGGTTTTGCACTGACTTAAAAATGTTTGTGAAGATGTAATGACATCGACTAGGTGGAAGTTGTTCGGTGCTACTTGTCCAGGTGACTGTAGTCCTTCAACATTTTCTGTGGTGTATAATGTCAGTTGTACTTGGCTGAATCAAGCAATTTTTAACTGAGGTGCTGAAGTTTATTGACTTCCATCATCAGCCAGTGATATTTCCGTTCGGCGAAAAGTATGACACGTGCAAATTTTATTCGAGTTTTATAATTGTAGCTAGAAAAAACTGAATGGAACTTACCATGCGGTTGTGATCAGAAAATAACTGGGATGATGTGTGAGTACGTTATGACCAAAGTTACTCAGCCCACACTAAAAGCTTAATTGTGTTTGTTGGCATTGAGGTAATTTGTATTGTAAATGCATTGGGTTTGCGTACTTAAGTGTATGATGAATAGTATAGGTAGCAATAAGCTACGTTCTTGTTAAGTAGCAACAAGCTAGGTTTCTTTACAGTTTTACCTTTGATCCTAATTACAAGCCATCTGCACTGGAATTTCATTTTCATAATCTGCTGCAAACACGTTGAAACAAATTATATTTTTACGTAATGATCATTACATAAAAGTGCCTTGCAGGACAATTTACAATACGCTTGCTGTAAATTGAAGCACACTTCCACCAGCAGTGGTGAAAATTGTACCAACCACTGCCAAAACAATGCAGCTTTTCTCGGAGTATTTATGCCGTCTATCTAATGGCTTCCTCTTCGGAAAGTGCTGGTCATTGTGCACTTCACTGAGAGGATGCCCTTTTTCAAATGAGGTGAAGGCTCGCAATGCGTTAGATTTATAGCAATTATCAAACACTGCTTTACGAGTTGGATTTTTCCGAAAGGGCAGACATACGGCTTGCAGCGAAGGGAGAAAGAAAAGAATGCATTTAGCTAAGGGCAGATCAGTTAAACAGGAAATGTTTAGTAGGAGAAAGACCACTCCTTTGAAAACGACAAGCTGATCAGAATGATACTGCAGTATGAAGTTTGTAAAAGTTGAAACAGAACAAGAATCAGTGACTGCAAAAAATGTTTTGCTGGGTAAAGATGTGCGGTGTAACGTGTAATGGATTTTAAAAAATCTGTAATAGAATTTTTCTTATAGTAACATACAGCGAAGTTTTTTGGAGTTTTTTTATCACCGAAAACAAAGCAGTAAATTAATATGCAAATAAAGAGACAGTTTCAAAGTAAGGTTTGCTGATCAGTTGTGCAATCTTTTCTTATAGACTTGTTGCGTTTATGAACTGACCAGCTGAAAATTAACACAGCGTTATCTCAAGGTTAATTTATCAAACATCGGTATTTCAAAATCATAACCAAGGATCACAAAAAGAATCATTTATGGATTGCGGAAGAAGCCACTACTGCTCATTCAAACGCGTTTGATTTTGTCATGATGAACGTGCTTCCTTTTAAAAGCATACTGAAGAAAAAATCCTCGATTCAGGCTTTGTTCCGAAAAAGTGGAAATGGTTTTAGAAGCACTTAGATTGTTGAAAGCATTTCCGCAGATGATTCGAATTTATTCAATGTTGGTATACTGTACAGTGTACACGAAATAAAGCCTTGCTACAGTTGAAATTTAGCACTGTTTGGTTAGATGTCACGTTTGTTTAATCTGAAACAAAGACTAAGATATTTTGGACAGCCTCGGAAGCTTAGCATTAGCTTCTCTTAAACAGAAGCTTTACGATTTAGGCCAGGGGTCTCAAACTCAAATTGCCTCTAGGGCCAAATGAGGACTTACAAAGTAACTCGAGGGCCGCATTATGACGCTGACGCAACAATGGCTGTACCTAAACCTCATTACTTACCAGAAACAGCTTTCACCTCTTATTTCCTACAGAGGTATCGTGGGTTATAGGCAAATAATTTCTAGCCGTCTGTACGTTCTTTTGAAAGGAACTTGTCCACGCGCTGACCGAGCACTTTCAAATACCTATGAATTAACTAGATAACCTAAATGTTAATCATTTGAAAAATCCAAAAAAGCAACGCGGGCGCACAAAATGCCCTCGCCGGTCACATGTGGCCCGTTTGAGACCCCTGGTTTCGGTCATGTTGAAACGGGAAACAAATCCAGCAATGATAATATTTTCACCACAAATATTGTTTTTAAATTAAACTACCTTTGTATTTCAGAGCAATTTTTTGAAATTATAGGCCTATTGTTGTTTTTCGTCAAGCTGCAATTCCTGTATAGTCAATGTTGCTGCAACTCCTAACATCAGTTTTCTTTATTAGTTTCGCAAATATTGTCAGAGGTCAGTACCTACTTTGCATGAATTTTTGTTGATTTACTAGTACGAAGTCAAGAGAATGGAACTGCATGTAAAATACTGGAAACTAGTAACCCCAAACAATTTTTTGAGGAGTTGGAGCAAAAACAAACACCACCAAGATTTAACTTTTATTCTTTACATCTCTATTTTAATCTCGTTAAAAAGACCTTGCTTTGACTTTTACGACTGTAAGTTTGTGGGAAGTCACTTTCCTATTGTTCACGCATCTTTCCGAATCAAACAATCTCTGCAGAGGAGATGCCTGCATATGACATTTACTGTTGTCTTTTTCCAGAACCCTTTGCTCGTGCGTAGCGTTCGGACATATTTTGACAAAGGTAGTCACGAACAGCATCAAAAGACAATTCTTTCACCAAATAATCTGATTTTGGTTACTTGTGTCGCTAACTGCTTGTACTGTTTTACTCCCTTCTTTTCAGAATTATCGCGTGTAGAAAAGTCCGTTGTCCGTAGCTTGCTAGGCTTAGAAACAAAGTCAGTTTGCACATATGTATCGTTGATTGTTCTGTTGAAACGGTATATTTTTAAACTTACAACGTTATGATTACACTGAAAAACTCAACAGGATTATTTTGTGTGGACAGGTTGCTCTGGTCTATAGGAAGTCAATTTCGTTGTAGAATGGTGAAAATATCATGTCAGAACCGATGCGTTAAGATGACGGAACGACAATGGTCAAGACTTATAATAAGAGCAAAAATGATTGCCTAAGCTTGATCGCTGGTACTATTAATAGCACGCCAGTACCGAAAGGAAGCCCATCATTGCCTTGTATATTCCTTTCTTGCCAAAAAACATTCTTTTCTTGCCTTCAAGTGCACGTCTTTTATAAGTTGTACGACACATTATAGTAGCAAAACGACGTGTTGTTCATTATAATCAAATGAAAGTTGACGGTGAATAAAACTGCATAACGTTCTTAAATGATACAACATATCTCTACATCCTGTCATGATAGATGAGTGATTGTACTTCATAGAACCTGTTACACTATATTGTGAGATAGTTTGAGACAAAATGATTTAGGCTTTTAAGTTGAAAAAAATTGTAGATTTAAACATTCGACTTATAAAAACAGTGACTTGATATATTTTACATTCGGGAGTTGAAGTTAACGATAACGCTGCCAGTTCGATGTAAATACGTATGGAATTTGTCTTACACTGAAGTGGAAGTGGTTCCGCCCTGTTGTTCTTGTTATACGGTCGAAGAAATCGTAAATGCAAAATTAAATGATGGTTTTGTGCTTGCATTCTATTCAGCTGATCTTTTGCATGAAACACGGCTTCATGATCAAACAACATCGAAGTGGTCCATTTGGTCGCCATGCAGCGTTTCGTGTGGACGTGGTACTCAAAGCAGAGTGAACAAAGAAGGTGTGAAAGAAAAGAAGCAGTGCTTTCTTCAATATTGCCCAAGTAAGGTGCTTAAAAGCAATTTTTTCAGAGATTTTTTGCTGTTACCTGGTGGTTCAAATGACAGTTTGTCGAATACATAGCTGCAGGCCGATGCCACCAGGTGTCGATATGCTATTTATAAACTCAATCAAAGAAACAAAACCTTATATTGTGTAACTGTGTTTACAAAATGTGGCCCAGAATGTACGTTTTCATGTGTTTTTTTACACATTACATTGATCAAAAATTACAAAAAGCCGCATCTTACTGTTCTGCATAAATACTTTCTACGTCGTACCGACGGTTTTTGTTTGACGATGTTGATGCATCTTTGTTTGATTTAAAACAGTTTAATCTTGAAATTCAGAAGTGTTATAGTGCTACACAGTCTAACGATAGATTGGTGTAACTTTCTTTGGCCACTTTTCTATTTATTTTTGTTTTGGCGTACTTTTGATTTTGTGTTTGAAAGAACCTTTACGCAATAGGATAATCGCTTTGAGAGAATTCTAAAGCGACCCCGGGAAGGAATGGTGTCACTGAGTTTCCCAGTTTATAGATCACACTTCGCATTCCCCAAAGAGTCCTACGAAAAAGCGCGGATATAGATTGCGGCCAAGTTCAGCAGCCAGAGTGAGGAGAAACATTTCCTCACCTGTCTATCGGTTCACCGTACCTAGACCTACTGCCTTGCATGGCTATATACCTCAGTCTGTCATTGAAATAGAGCATTTTATCCATTTTGGAGACCTGTTTGGTCCTAATTGGATCTGAGAGCAGTGATGGCTAAAGGGCATTCAAGTTTTCAAAAACCTACAGAACTCCCAAACTGCAACTTCATCATTGATTGCAGATTATCGTAGTGTCCAGGACTGTGCTTACGTTTAGTTGCAAGAAGAAAATCAAAACAGAAAAATCTGAGGACAATGACTTGCGGTTCAATTGTATGCTGAACCTCGGATGTTTCGATCTGACCAATCCGCTCAGGCTAAAATACGAAATTCTCTGGTTTTTGACAAAACTAGGAAGTTTTGTAACTTTTCACCTGAAAACGAAATGACAATTTTCCAAAATGTTTCAACCCTTGCGTTAGGTTTAAACTTGAAAGCCCATTTTAATTGAAAGAAATTGCTATTCTATCAGCTTGTGACTTGTCATTGTCAAAACTTTTGGTCACGCTGTAGTAAATGTGTCAAAGTTCGTTGAAAAGAGTAACTTGAGCTTTTAGAAATACTGTATTAGAAGACAGTTGTCATAAAGGTACTAGCAACAGTAACAGATGTCCTTTACAAAGCAAGTCTTCACCTCGTCATAAAAACATTTTTTCAGGGCTTTGGAAAATCCTGCTATCTTCATTCAAAAACCTGTTACAAAATTATTAGACTTCCTTAAACAATACTGGTGGTTGGATTAAAAAAACTTACTATATTACTATTTGAAAAAAAACTTGTAAACATATTAACAACTCTCGCTTGTTTATTGTATTTCCAACTGGATTGAGTTTTTGCGCTTTCAGCATCCTTCAGAGTCAATTCTAACTCTTGTTGAACTCCTTGTTAGCTAACCTTTTGTTTAACGACTGCTTGTCTTTCAGTTGTTTCATATCACTGATGTTTCAACAGGCTATTTGTCTTGGCCTCGAATTCACTTTAGTGGGCGAATGGTGGCTGATATGAGTACACTTAACAATGCCAGATGCAGCTATGACAACACTCATTTTACTCGTGGAGGTCTCACCGAATTTTCGCCTCCATCTCTTGCTAAAGAAGTAAGTTTATTTGGTTCTTTTTTATGCCCTCATCTTCACGAAAATCTTTAAAAATCTATAGGAATTAGGCATTGTCCTTGGCTTGTGTAGCTAAGCAGAAGGTTTATCAGTATGTATCCCGCATCATTGCCAGCTGTCTTCTTCATTACCGGGTTTGGCACAAGAAACCATGGCTTTTACCCTTAACTAATATGGACTTCGACTATGGCGTTCCTAGAAATAAATAATTACACATCCAACTTGAAAAAATTACTTCGCTAAATTTTCATATGGTGAACATTTCAAATTAAAAAAATTCTAATGTGTTTATTGAATAGGGAAGACATAACACAATTTAGCGGGAGTAAAGTAGAGAAAAGTGGTAGCAACAACAGGTTCGTATTTCAAACAGTTTGCGGTCATCCAACGAAAATGCAACTGCTCATTGGGCTGCGTCTCTATCAGAAGTGCTTGCAAATGTTTTCTGGAGTGACAGTCCAGTGATCGGCAACTTTGTTTTGCCTCGGAACCAGTTTTCCTCATATTTTCAAGAAGTTGCTTCACTGGAGCCGCAGACGTAAAAGTCAATTTGTAAAGCTGAAATAAAGAAAGTTCTTAACATAGTAGCCAACCCCACGTACTTACATTGTTACAAAGACGAAGTAACTTTGTCATCAAAGGCTAGTCTATCAGTCAGCTACTGCTTATTAAAAAGTTATGCGCTAGCAAACTTGGTAAAAAGATGTTTTCACGTCAGGCATTAACAATCTGCTATCAGCAAAAAAGCTATCTGCCATGCAGCTGCGGTTATGAACGTAATGATTAAAAGCAGAAAATTCATTCTTCTCAAAACGTGCAGCAGCATTTACACAAACGTCAGTGCTGCTGAAAATAATACTCGACAATTGAAAAGCCAAATAACTAAAATAACACAAAAGAACACAAATGACATGCTTAAACAGCAACCTAAGAAGTATTTGTTATTGGATCTGTCGGTTTAGTAAACAAAAACTGGATAAAAACATTTTTGAAAAGAATCCTATCAAATATAACTGCGTTGCACCGTGCATTCACTTTGTGCTGTCAATGCGACCTTTTTTCTTGCACTTCTTTTGAAAGATTTTTAATATTTGGAAAGTACCAAGTAGTGTCTAATTTCAAACGCCATTGCAAACCCAAGTCGTTCATTATGTTCCCCTGTTTGTTGTTTCTGATGTTCCTGCATGAAGAAACTTGTTCACAAAGGGAAGTTGAGCCAAGATTAACAAAATCCTCATTGGGAAGTTATTTTCTTAATTGAAAAGTATCCAAAATTTCGTGTAATTTACGAATGAAAATGTTCGATGAAGTGCCAGTCTTCTCTCTGGTTTCTTTACCTAGGGTGCAAATGCTGCAACCTATGGAGCCGGGCACAACATTATTCTGTGCAAGAAGAATTAAGCTTGAGGTAAACACATATGTTTTCGCCAGCCAAACAAAAATTTTACATCCTGTTAAAAGATACAAAACGCATTTTTGCATCCTATTTACTGCGTTTTTTCCTAGGAAATTTTGCATCTTAGTCAATTTGGAGCAAGGGTATGCATTCGGTGCCTCTTGGAAATGTTTTCGCCTTTAATTCGCAAATTTTCAAAAATGTCGAATTTTGCATGTTTCTTTACTACAAATTGGTGCCCAACGATCTACAAATTGGTGCCCAGTGTTGTTTCAGAACTTTTGTTACCAGGTTACTTAGATCTAAATATTTGGTGAAAGCAGTTTTTAGTTTTCATTTTACTTCTCTCCTTCACTTTCAGTCAATTCCACAAGTCTAACCTAACCTTCTGTCAAAAATATACCTCCATGTCCTTCACATGCCCCAACAAAACACCAAGGATGAGAATGGACTTGGATTTTTTTGGTTGTATTTTCAACATCACTATTTCGTCTGATTTGTTGTAAACTCCAATATCTTAAATTTTATGCTGTTTTCCTTAAATTTAAAGGCAGGGAGAAAACGCCTCAAGTGTCAAAGCTATCTCATGCATTTTTCGAAGGATGTTTGTACAGTACTATCATCCTGTTGGTGTTATCACAAAATTCTAAAACATCTTTTCACTCTTTCTTTAGGAAAGTTACATGATTTCTCCTTTGCCTTCTTCAGGATGCAACTTACATGAAGTATAAGATCAGTCGAAGTAATTGGAATCCTCTGGGAAGTGGCCACTTGTACTTTGAGAATACAACTGTGACGTCGTTATGCATTAAATCACACAATTGCAGCACTTCAGCATCTATAGTTGGAGAGACAGTACGTGGTGGGTATTTGCATTATAAATGGGTAAGATTTGATAATTGAAACACACTTATTGCTTTTAAGAACGCTTCCCAAGCTACCAGTACGTTATTACATAGACCAGTTGTCTTCAATCTTTTTTGTTCAATCGCCCCCTTACAGAAATTTGCTTCAAAATCGTCCCCACTTATGATTTTGGTGTTAGCAAAAATATTGTTTTAATTCGAAAATTTCAATGCTAATGAAATAAAGGGACAGTTTAGTTAGCACTAAAAACGAACAACAAAACGAATGCAATTACATTTGTAGAAACAAACTACAAAATCATTTATCCATTTCCAAAAACAATTGGTTCCAATCATGACTGTGGAGCCGGAGCTGGAGCCATTAAATTTTGAATGGTGAAGCCGGAGCTTCAAAATTGAGTTCCCATTAAACAGACATATTTTGTATGGCAACTAACAAGTACAAATAATGCAATTTCAATGAACCAAATCGTTCTGGAGTCGAAGCGAAAAAATTTGGATGCCTGGAGCAGGAGCCAGAAATTTGAGTTTCGGCTCCATCAGTCGTGGTTCCAACTACTGCGAATCTTGCCCCTGGCTTTTATCTGGAGGTTTATATAAAGCAGGTTGCAAATTGGACAGCTTAAGTCGTATGGCGTTTCCACCGGTCTTGTTCATGTCAAGACGATTGCGATATTTATTACGCATGTGCAGTACTTGGTTGAAACTTGCTCAGCAACATATTTCGTGGAAACTTCAGTAGTAATATTAGCTTAACTTCCCCAAAACTCCCGGAAAACGCTCACTGCAATTGATCGAAACGTCTGACGATCCGTGATAATAAAATATGGCACAGGCTTCATCGCTTTGGTAGTCGATGAAAAGTTCCTGGATGTGGAATCGCATTCGATTATGTTAGTTAACTGGGAAAACACTTCACCCAGTCACTTTCTACGCAATCCAACTTTTAGCACTATTTCCACAAGAGAAAGACTTTTTTAGCAAACCTCATACAGGTGGCGGGAACTATTTTTTGGAAATTTTAGTTTAGCCAAGGTGGGGGTGGTCGGACTTACGTGCTAGTATAAGCAGGGATGTAGTGCTAACAAAAAGGTGTGCGAACGCATCCAAAAAATAGGCCTTTCAAAAACAGCTCAAAACTCATTTTAAAGCAAAACGTGAAAAAGGTCTGGGAACGCCTTTTTCACGCCTTTCCGCCCCACTAAACCTGAGTATAAGTTATTATCCTTTTCCGAGCATACTGTACTGACTGTGTGATTAGTGACACACATACTGCTGCCTCATTAGTCAGATGAACACAATACAGCAATATCTACAAGCACAGTAAAACACTCGAACTGACTGAAAAACATGATAAGCACGTTTTGCAATTACGGCTAACTGTAATTAATTTTGCTAGCCATTAATTGTTACGTAAATCGTCTCATAACTGTCATTTTTCACGTATTTTTAAATAGAAGACACTTGGTTCCACTGTTTTACTCAATTTACGAACCAAAGTTTATAAAACACATGACAACGGATTATGACTGTTTTGTCTACGAAACAATGTTTTGGCAATGCTCTACCAAAAACTACAGGGTGTCTCAAAATAAATGAAACCCATAAAATTGCTGATAAATATGTTGATTTTAACCCTATTTTTTTGTATTTTTCAAATTTGATAGCAGTTATAAATAACAATTATTATTTTAAAACCCCATGGCCTGGAAATTAGAAGAAAAAGTGTTTTGCGTCACGACTAATATACAGACTAAATCTTATAAGACTGTTCAAACACGCTTCCGCAGGAATTTTAATTTCAACACTTATCCTGCAAAATCCCAGATATTCC
>Ga0210059_1008997_pt1 | contig 15648 bp, 12 predicted proteins | sample Ectturendosymbi2_FD_188042 | JGI IMG/M metagenome (GOLD analysis project Ga0210059, IMG submission 188042) | Ecteinascidia turbinata endosymbiont from Florida, USA - Sample 2 (SPAdes) (version 2) | ecosystem: Host-associated > Tunicates > Ascidians > Unclassified | place: Key West, Florida... | reverse complement strand
AAAGTTCTCTCTTCATTTCATTGGATGACATTTCTCTGCAGGTCGCTGACAACAAAAGTGTCAGCTTCGGAGGTTCACTGAGCGCCGCTTTCACACGAGCGGAAGATTCAGACCTTTCTCAAAACTTTGTCGAAAACTTAGTGGAAGCAACACGAAACCACGAAAACGATGAAAACAATGAAACCCGTGGATTGCCACGGCAGAAAAAAAACTGCATGTTCAGATTTTTTTCATGGCTCGCGGGGAAATGCTCGAGAAGAAGACGTCGAAAGTCGTCAAGACGTGGTGAGTGTTTAAATGCCGTTTGAAACGAATTTTTTGAGTGTTTTTTTTTCTTTGCCTCGCAAATAAATTCAAAAATTTTATTTTCCTTCGCCTGAAATCTGGCAACTTTTGTTCATTGAAAAGATACTGTTGCGTTTTTTCCTTGAGGAGTAATTCACATCGCATTTCTCACTCGTCATGCCCTTGCAGCAACTTGTCCGATTTTGCGTCGCTCTTTCAAAAAAATTCCCGAAAAAGATATTGCGCTCTGAGCGGTTGACTTGGCATAAATACTATGAGCGGGTTAAGGAACCTATTTGCTATCACTCGCCACATATACTGTGCGATATCGCTAGCGGACCTCAAAAATAATTAATTTTATCTTGAAATTTTACCCTTCTCTTCCTGAGGAATGAAAACTATGAGGGAGGAGAGTTCTTCTTTTGACTTACTAAGTATCGGCTTATCACGGAGTTTCGTTTTGAGGCGATGTTGCGTTCTGTATTGGGTAACGGAAATTCTGGGCCGGGCCGTCTTCGCTGTTCTGTAACTAACCTACATATAGAGAACTTGTCCTAGTTTTGGCAATCCCAAATTTGATATTTTTGATGAAAGTGGTCCTCAGTGTCACTTTAACACGACTGTACTGCTTGGTGGGAGGTTTCCATATGTCCACTAACACCTTGGTGAAAAACGTTTCACCAGTTTTCTTATTTCTACCCTTGTTCCATTGGATCTAAACTTGTCTATGAAATCACACTTGCGGAGTAGATAAAAGTGCTAAACAATCGTTACCATGCACTGCAGTTAGGATTCGAACGTTAAAGGTGGGACCGCACATTCACTGACTTACTTTGATTTTAGCAAACTAAAGTTAGGTTAAGCTAGTTTACTGAAAGCGTTCCAATCTTAACTGCGGCCCGCCAATTGGGTGTAACTGTGCTAGAGTATGTTTGATTCGCACCGCAAGACAACAGCTATATGGCTTAAATCGTATAACTTCAAAAAACACCATCACGAAGCAGAAATAAGTTCATACGGTGAAAATATAAATGAGATTCGGCTTAATATTTTTCAATTGTTTCGTGTATTGTCAAAAGTTTTTTTCGGCCTGATAAGAGGTATTGCGACTTACAACTTCAAGCCAATGCCGTAGTAGAGCAACAACGCCTGAAACGGAATGCAAAACGCTGGATGGGATGGAAACTGTGGATACACCGACAAACTGCACCAATGGTTAGCACCATCGTGTGAGAACATGGCCTAAAATAAGTATGAACTGGTCGGAAAAATTGCCGCGCAGTTGTAAAACTTTGTCGCCCAGTACGGGAAGGTAAGGTAATATGATACACTTTTGACATTTGTGGCTGTCATTAGAAAATATTTTGGCGTATGTAGACGGTTAGAGGCGCAAATCGAAAAATAGTTTCCTTGCTAAACTTGATGGACCGCATTGGCCATAATGATCGGCTTTGCGGCCTCCACCATAACAGTTCTGTGACAGCAACCGAGTTTATTTTGCTGATCTTGGAACATTTGAGTAATCGCTTTGTTTCTGATGTCAAGCAGAGCCGATGCTGGGTCAGTATGGTTGACGAGACAACCAATATTGCTGCAATGTGCTGTACGTTTCACTTGCCACAACCTGGCCAGAGCAAGGATTTACAACTATGTGTCGTGTTAAAACCACTCAAAGAAACCAGCTGTTTGATGTAACTCTGAATGCTCTCATAAATGTTCCAATGAACGGTCCAGTAAGTCTTCTATGGTGGGGCTTTGCGTTTGTGCAGCGGGGCTTGACATTCTGAGAATTGACAAAAACTCCATTGATTTATACTATTTCATATTTCAATTTGGGGGCTAACCGCACCAAAGCCCCCATGGCGACGAGAATGGGTCCAGAGGAGCTCAATGATGAGGCCACGCTTGAGATTGCTCATGAAATTTGTGATTGAAATGGATAAAAACAAATATTAAACGGAGAGTGAAACAGCGTGCACTAAAGACCCTATAAACTGCAGATGACGAGTAAGAAACCGATGCTTCGTTGATGAACGACAGCTCTTTGATGAAGTTGAAATTGAAAAATTTGTGTTGAAATTTTTGTAAATACGGCGCAACTAATTGTGCACTGTGACTGCCAATACTGTAATAAACAATACGTTTAGGAATTAATCTGTACGTTTTGCTAAAAATAGCGACCTCATAAAATTTATTAGTGTTCCCTTAAACCAAACCTTAAAAAAAACCTGGCAGGGAGTATTCGATAGCAAGGTGCATTTGTTTCAGTCCTCGAGCGTAAGATTTCTCACAAGCAGCTGAAGCAAAACGGCGATGGTGATTTTTGTTGAAAGGTACCACGATCAAATTGTAGTACCAGTCTGGAATCAATATTGGCACATCCAGACTGCTACTACAAATTAAACTAGACATCACTCATTGCCAGTGATGCTACTGGGATCAGTCATTTCAACAGCAATTTTCAGGTATAAACATTGAAAAAAGACACAAGACTGCCTTGCTTTTTCAAAACTTTCTTTATATAACTTCCACTTTCAGAAAAAGACATAATTTTGCTTGATTTTAATAGAAACTAGAACATACCTAACTGCAAGCATAGGCGTAGCCAGGGCGCCATGCCTCCCAATTTTTAGCATATATAGTCATTTTGTACTTTGAGAGGCGGTATCCCAAACAAAATTATGTTATTCACCTAAAATCAAACATTTTGCCCCCCAAAAAAAATTTTTGGACTGGTTACGCTACTGAGTCTGCAAGTTCCTTTTCCAAACTGTTTGTCATAAAAAAGAACACTTACTCTCAATGAATCATTCTACATTTTCAAACTGTGACGAACAGTTTGACATTACAAGTTAGGTGATGCAACAAAGAGCATTGTCTGTCTTCAGTAATTAAATTCGATATCTTGCAGAACATATGAGAACTGGAGTCATAAGCGTTAACGCCTTTTTCTGCCATTCATTTGAACTACGCACATTTATTTGTTATGCCATTTGTTATGCGTCTCATGTCCGAATTCCATTTTCGGGTCGAAACTCGGTAGCTGAAATTCTGGAAAGGAGAACGTTGAGGAGTGGCGCAAATATAGATTTGAGCCAGGGGGTGAACCTAGTTGAAACGGGCCCACTGGCCACTGTACGGGTCAACACTCAGAAAATATCGAGAAATGATGGTGAATCCGGATCTTAAACACGAAAATAATCCGAAAAACGTAAAAAGACAGCCTACTGAAAACCAAAATAATACTAAAACCGAAATATAAGCTAAGTAGGGGCCCTGTTTTTACATTTAGCTTGCCAGGGGGCGATTCGCCCCTTTTCTCCCCGTGAGTTACGCCACGGGCGTTGAGGAATACGCTGAAAACGCAGCAGGCTTGTTCACTGCGCAAGTAGCGAGACAGTTTGGAATAAGCGACTCAGTCACTGCCAAGTTTTATTTAAGTTGCTAAAGAAGTCGAAGAGAGGATCAGTACTCAGCAAGCTTGCTCAGCGCTGTTTGATATTTTGTCATCACAGCATGAGTGCAGAACGAGCTGTCAAGGTAAAAACTAACTGGGGTGTTCGCGGCATGGTTGCGGATTCGAGGTCGCAAGGAGTCCGAGGTTTTCGGGTGGAATCCATTTCTAACATGACTAGTGGTCGGATTTTTTGTCCGACTCCGGAATTCCAATTGGATCAATTTTTTCATCACACTCTTAAGTTGGGAATACCTGTTGAAATGGCACATTTTCTTTCGAAACTTTTGTTGAAACAAAGACTTTTGCTGTCTACCACGTTTTCCATTGATTGCTAATTTCTACAAAATTGTTGACAGCCAAACTTCATTCAGTTTAGCCTATGTTAAGGAGTCGGAAATTTTTGAAAGGTCGCAGTCGGAAATTGGAAAGGTTGGACATTTTACCTCCGACTCCGCAACCCTGGTCGGTGGGACATGCTTCTATCTCCGAATGACAAAAACTACTGAATTTCACAAATTACTTTTTGTAGAAATCTGCTTTTCCGTCAGACACGTTGTCAATAGTTAGGAAATTGTCATAAAAGTATATAAGCAAGTCGTGCCACTTTTGATGATTTGTCTCCTCCCAGATGGACGAATATGTAACCTCGTTTGATCATCACCAGAAGTACTGCAGTTTTCCCAAACAACTAAAATTTCTAATTACGCTCGTGATCGCCGCCCAGTGAAAATTTCTTATTTTAGGCTATGGGTGAGACCATAATGAACAGCAACATAACGCAAGGCAGGGGTTTTTAATGCTTGCCTCAATACCCCCCAGGAGTATTGAAATTAGATGTTGGGCTATTCCGCAGTGTTGGAAGTAAAGTCCAAATCCAGAATCAAGTTCTCATTCTAAGAACTTGGTCTTGCTTCCACCCAGATTGACTTTTCTAGCATTAGTTCTAGCAATCTAACATCATTGTACCCACATGAAGAAGATTGGTACTAATGAATGTGATGCAGCTTCTGCATTCACTTTTTTCCTCACTACTCTACTGAAGTCAATACAACTTTACCAGTTTAGTTTTTGTTTCTAGCAAATTTTTGTTGTTAAACTTTGTTGAAAATGGGTATCCCGATTGACGAAATTTTGACTTAGGTGTATTGAGGCGTTAAATCTTTAAGGACCACTGACAAAAGGTATCACGTAGCAGCTATCGCTAAAGAAATAATCAGGCTCTCATTAACTACAAACTAGCTACAGCTGAAAGCAACAGAGACCTACATTAAACGCTAATTAGCAGTGTAAAGCGCACTGCTAGCCAACTGTGAAAAAAAGTATCAGAGTACTTCCCATGCGGTAAGGGTCGATGTAAGATAGCATCCGAATTTTTTACGGTGACAATAAACAGTGTTTCACCAACCACTATCGCGTTACCAGTGATCTATCATCCATTGTTATGTGACCACCGGCATGGGAAGTTGTGACTTTAAGAGTGGATGACACAGTAGATGACAGAGTGGAGCTTTTTATGTAGATTTTCCGTAACCTAATAGTTTTTTGTTTTCCTTATTTCATTACAACATTTGATAGCGGATAAACATAAATTTGGTTGAACTAACAGAATCTAAAGCACTGTACGGTGGCATTCATATGTCCAGAAAAACTCAGAATAGAATACTCAAAGAAAGATTTTTGTATTTTTAACATATGCACAACAAATATTGCTTACTTATTGCTTATTTGAATCAAAGCTTTTCATCAGTTGCCTAGACAGAATTTTCTGACGAATCAAACCATTTCGTTTATCATATCCAGCTCCAACCGAAACGGGTATGCAAACGAGGTCATAGAGGTTGCGGTCGCTTTCGCATTGGTGAACCTGACCACAGCGACATGGATTTCTGAGCTGCATAAAGACTGCTTAAATGCTGCTGTTGAAGCTACATTTGATTCGTTTTAATGCTACACGTTATCCTTCGGCATATGCAAAACATGATAACCAGCTTGTTTGCCAAGGGAATTCAAAATCAAATTGCAAATGATGTGGCAAACGTAAAATACATCTCTGTGTTAGCGGACGAGACATCTTATAAAGGTCCCATTGAAGAGCTCGCCTTATTTCTCCGTTTAGTCAAAAACAACGAGATTTATGAAGAATTTCTATACTGTATTTAATCGATTGTTAGCCGCGCCTGTTTTTAAGACGCACGAAATGGTGTTTCATTGCAAGCCACACTTGAACATAGGTTACGTACGCCCCTGAGATACTTTCGTGTACTAGCACGTTTTATGTTTTTGGCAACCTTAGACCACTACAACGCACGCAAGGAAAGCCTTAAGCGTCATCTAGAGCAGCGTGGTCCAACTACAGGCCCGCGGGCCACCAGGGCCCGCGAGCTTTCTCAATATTGATTGTTTTGTGCGTGTCACAGTGGGTAATATTAATCAGAGCAAGCATGACATCTGTTAATACCAATATACAATAATAACAGCGTTAGACTAGCTGGACCAGTGGTTTTAAACCTGAGTGTCGCCGCCCCCGGTGGGGTCGTTTGCCTTTTTTCTAGGGACCGCGAGAGCTTCTCACAAAAAAATCGTACTCTCTTCTATATTTTATATTTCGTATGTGGAACCACGTTTTGTTGTAACCATAGGTGTACGGGAGTGCATATTTTTAAGGATGCAAAAAATGTTTGCCCAAATTTTATCTTGTTTTTCCCAAATCACGCGTCAAGACTAAAACGTACCATTGTAAACAAATCAAGGTGTCTGCATGCTCAATGACCAATTACCGGGGTTCAAAGCCGTACGCCGTCAACTAGCAATCAATATTCTGCATAACCACATGTGTACAATGGTAATATTCATTGTGTTGAAAAATTACAATAAAATCCTCCAAAAAATTGCTGTTCATGCCACCATGCGTGAAAGGTGGAAGGTGTTGTTCAGAATCTTCATTTTCAAGTTTTTATATACGTTCTGAACCAACACGATCATCCTAATGGCTAAGATGTGTTCTTCTCTAGCATAGATGCGTGCAGTTGTGTTAGCTACAATCGCAATCAATCTGGAAAAGGAGTAAAATATCAGGTTAAGATCCAAAATATTACATTGCTGCAAATAGGTTAGGTCTCAAGTATGGAGAGGGAAAGGAGGCAATTTAATACATAGCACATACAGTAGCTTAGCCTTCCACATTATGCAATCTCCACTGCAACGTGCTGTACTTAAAATACTAAACTTACCTAAACGTTTGCATCTTCTAAAGTCACATTAGGAAAACAAAAAATTCACTCCAGTTTAGACAGTTAAATGTGCACTGAACACAGCATGCTAAGAATAAATAGCAATATTGGACTGATACAGGTAAATACTGCAGCCTATATGATCAACAACCAGGGAATGTGTATAAATGCACATTTCCAATGACAGATGACTTATCTCAACACGAATATTTTATGAAAATAGCAGTACTTCACTGGATTGCATTAGTGAATTATGCAGTGCCATAAATGGTACAGTTGCTACTGTTCATGAAAACTTCACTTCACAGCATTAAATCGAAATATGAAAATGTGGTATAATGCAACATATGAAATTAATTGCATGAAACAAACGGAAAATATGAAAACCTAAACCAGGGTTTCTCAAACGGGACCCTCGGCCACCCTTGGGGGCCACGGAGCAGTTCTCTGGGAGCCATGAGCAGAGGCCCCCGACTTGAGAAGCCAGCCGGCACTTGGAGAAGGTGCAAAAAAGTAGGAATTGCACAGTGATGGCTGAAAAATAATGAAAAGAGTGACGGCTGAAGAAAAGACATGGAAATGAATGAAAAGGCATGGAAAATATGCGTGGGGGCTGTGTCGGCTCAGGCAACACAGAGGGAATGTGGTAGGCACTTGGAGAAAGCGCAAAATATCCCAAATGAACTGTCTCAGGAAAAAGTTCATATGAATCACATTTCGTGATTGTAGCATGGGTAGAAAATTAAAATAATTTTGAAAAACTCTTGAAACTGTTAGGTCCGCCAGGATTTTTTCACAAAAATGCGCCCTGTGCACAATTGGCTTTTGCATGATTCGCATTTCGTGATTCTAGCATGGGTAGAAAGTTGAAATATTTTTGAAAATTTCACGAAACACTGAAGTCCGCCAGAATTTTTTCACAAAAATATGTTTCACGAACACATAGCTTTCATGTGATTCAGTGTGTGACTGTACCATGGGAAGAAAGTTGAAATATTTTTGAAAATCTCATGAAACTATAATGTCCGCCAGAATGTTTTCACAAAAATACGTCCTGTGCATAATTGGCTTTCACATGATTTACATTTCGTGATTCTGGCATGGGTAGAAAATTGAAATATTTTTGAAAATTTCACGAAGCACTGAAGTCCGCCAGAATTTTTTCACAAAAATATGTTTCACGAACACTTGGTTTCATATGATTTACAGTGTTTGATTGTAGCATGGAAAGAAAGTTGAAATATTTTTGAAAAACTCATGAAGGTGTAATGTCCGCCAGAATGTTTTCACAAAAATACGCCCTGTGCATAATTGGCTTTCACATGATTTACATTTCGTGATTCTGGCATGGGTATAAAATTGAAATATTTTTGAAAATTTCTCGAAACTGTAAAGTCTGCCAGAATTTCTTTGCAAAAATATGTTGCACGAACACTTGTCTTTCATATGATTCACAGTGTGTGATTGCAGCATGGGTAGTAAGTTGAAATATTTTTGAAAATCTCATGAAATTGTAAAGTCCTCCAGAATTTATTGACAAAAATATGTCTCATGAAAACTTGGCTTTCTTATGATCCACAGTTTGTGACTGTAGCAGGGGTAGAATTTTGAAATAGTTTTGAAAAACTCGTGAAACTCTAAAGTCCGCCAGAATTTTTTAAAAAAATATGTTTCACGAACACTTGGCTTTCATATGATTTACATTTCGTGATTCTAGAATGGGTAATAATTTAAAATATTTTTGAAAAACACATGAAACTGTTAGGTCCGCCAGAATGCTGTCACAAAAATACGTCCTGCGCACAATTGGCTTTCACATGATTCACATTTCGTGATTTTAGCATGGGTAGAAAATTGAAATATTTTTTGGAAATTTCACGTAACTGTGAAGTCCGTCAGAATTTTTTTGCAAAAATATGTTTCATGAACACTTGGCTTTCATATGATTCTCAGTTTGTTTTTGTAGCATGGGTAAAAAATTGAAATATTTTTGAAAAACTCATGAAACTCTTAGGTCCGCCAGATTTCTGTCACAAAAATGTGCTCTGTGCACAATTTACTTTCACTTGATTCATATTTTGTGATTCTGGCATGGGTAGAAAGTTAAAATATTTTTGGAAATTTCACGAAACTGCAAAGTCCACCAGAATTTTTTTGCAAAAATATATTTCACGAACACTTGGCTTTCATATGATTTACAGTTTGTTATTGTAGCATGGGTAGAAAATTGAAATATTTTTGAAAAACTCATGAAACTGCAAAGTCTGCCAGCATTTTTGCACTAAAATACGTCCTATGCGCAATTGACTTTCACATGATTCACATTTCGTGATTGTAGCATGGGTAGAAAGTTGAAATTTGAAAAATAAACTTTCGTAACTTTAATGCCCCCCAGAATGTAATTACAAAAATACGTTTCCCGAACAATTAGCCTTCATTTAAGCCACATTTCTTCATTCTGGCATTGGTAGAAAGTTGAAATAATTTTGAAAAACTCACGAAAGCACATATCAGCCTAACGAACAATTACCAAATTTCCCTATGTTTCCCCTTTCAGGAGTAAATTAAATGGAAGTGATGGAGGAATCTCATGGCGTTACGATCAGACTCTACAAACAACCAACTCGACTCAGAAACCTCCTGCATTTAACCTTCACCCATAATACCACGTTGCCTACTTATTACCCATCAAATCTATTTTCTGATTCGTCAACTTTATTTTGTTGCAGTATGGTGTGTTGCGAGCTATAGCCAGAAGTGGGCAACCGCTAATTTAAAAACAGCGGCGCTACCGCTATTTGCTGAATGTAACAGCGGCGCTAGCGCTCTCGGTACTGAATAAAAATAGTAGCGAACTATCGCTACATCTATTCGCTGCCGCTCCTTTTGGTGCACTTTTAAAAACTCTTTGGCGCTGTTTTACTGTCGTATAGGGTCTAATTTGAAAAGCCTAACTTTGAAATGTTTTTTTAGGAAAGAAGTTGTCAATTCCGTTGGATGTTCTCTATAAAAAAAAACATGATGTAACAATAACAGTCATTTTTGCAGCGTATGCACATATAAATGAAACTTAGACTTCTGACACCCATACGGTGGGTTTATCTTTGCGAGTGGATTGCTCCAGGTTTATCAATTGTATTTATCTATGCTGGCTTCTCGCTGGAGTCAAATATAGAACTGAAGACAATGACCAAAGAATAAAAATATCAAAACTATTTTCACAAGATTTTCTGTGCCTGTAAGTTGATCAGGCCCACTACCAGGTTCGGTGAAAATCCGGGCAATTGAAATCGCCCGCGAAATTTTCATGCATCATTTTAGATTTAAAAAAAAGGTGATGTTGCTCGGTGTTTCATGTGAAAACACCCTGAAGAAACTATGGACTACTTGTATTTTAAGGTGAGCGCCTTGTTCCTGCATGTTTTAGTTTATTCGTAATATCACCTTTGTGTATAACCTACTTTAGTTAGCCTGTGTGCAAAAAAGTCTTATTCAGATATTCGAGAGCGAATTGACCAACCACCGTATTGTGAGTTGACCAACCACCGTCAAAATACTGTAAATGTCTATTTGCATGGTGATTTTTCGTTGGTTTGAAGATTAAGTTGCTATGATTTATCCTATCAAATCCGACATAGACTTGTTAATATCGTTAGATATGAACTAGCGTTATTCATCACTAGAGACACCTAAACGCCACTGTAGATGCAATCACACACGTGTACTGCTACATCGAGTAATCTGTTCTAACCACGCAACTTCCACAGCACTGCACATGTAAAACGAAAAACCATTTCCGTACACAATTGTGCCGACCCACGAGCCTCGAACACGTGCTCCGCGGGCCACATGTGGCCCACGATGGCATTTTGTGAGGCCCACAATGCTTTTGGGAATTTTAAATTAATTAATATTGAAGTTATTTGGTTCATTCACTGGTGTTCGAAAGCGCTCGGCCAGCGAGTCAACAAGTTCCTTTAGAAAGAACGTAGAAAAGGTTAGAGATGATTTCCCTATTATTCACAATACCTTTGGCAGGAAATAAGATGTAAAAGCTGTTTCTAGTAAGGTTCTAGTAAGGCTCAGGTATCGCCAATGTTGCCTCAACGTCATACTGTAATACCTTCCTCGGGTTACTACAAGTCCTCCTTTGGTCCTGGGGGCAATTTGAGTTTGACACCCCTGCTCTAAACCTAAACAATTCAGACAAATAGAAAATGAGCAACATATTCTCACACAGATCCCTGCACAGTCTACGTTACAATTTTATATCATCATCACCTCAATGTAACTTAAATCCTTCGATTGTTATGTCGACTGTCAAATTCATCAACGAAATCATCAAAATCTATTTTTCAGCTCGTACATTTCAACTGAAAGTAAATCAATGTTACCCATTCTTTCACTGGTCATGGAATTTCTAGGAATTGTTTTCACTACTTCTCTTTTTGAAAAATTCCTCTCGCATGACGCCCTGGTGACGGAAAGAGTTACAGCTACCAGTAACAGTCAAACGACGTTTTTTAAGTAGTCATAAATGAAACTAATTGTTTGAGCAAAATAGGCAGCTTCGACTCCTTCTGAAGCAAATCCTTTGCCAAAGTTATTTCATGTTTTAAATAATTTTCACTAAGGGAATATGATTTGCGAATTCCTTCAAGTGTTTTTCTGATGTAAACATTTGACCACCGGAGCAAAGAGCTGAAATACTCGAAAGAATTGTTTATGAATCATTACAGAAAATCCGTACAAAATTCTATGAGGTTGCAGGACATGTGTGGGTAGAGTCAAAACTGTAGTCATGAACCACTTGCGTAAGATGTTTCGAAGTCCTATGCACAAGGCAGCAGAACGCAATACAGCAGCCAGGATAAATTCGGATAAATTAACTGAAACCAATTCTCAATGCTTTCACAAACATTTGCTACTGGGACAAGCAACAATCTGCTGACAGTAATGTACCCCAGTTCCTTCTCACACTGAAATGTACGAAAGATCAATCTTCCCATTTCTGCGACTGTTTCTTAATTTCGAAATGAATTTTTCAACACCACGACCGCGGTCTGACTAAATTTCACGCAGGATCCGAGCAACTACTGGTGTGTACAGTGATAAAAAACTCTATTTACCCGACCGTCGAAAACAACAACACAGCTTATCATACATTTGTTAAATATTGAATGCAGGCTAGAGGGTTTATAAATAATCGCTGAAAATATTGCTGGCTTAAAGTTATCTACTGTATATGTCAACCAAAGGAACTAAAATGAGAAATTAAGAAAAAAACTGGGGGGTCAAACGGGGGACTAACCAAAAATCAGGGGGACCATGGGCCACCCAGGTCCCCACTTACAATCGCCACTGTGTTGATACATGCCTCAGTGAAGGATGATGATGATCTTCAGAGACAAATAAAATGGCTATACTGTGCAGCAATGGATGATGATCTTCAGAGACAAATGAAATGGCTATACTGTGCAGCAATGGCTATACTGTGAAATCACTATATTGTGCAGCAAACAAGCTCCGAGGCACAAGCGATCAGTGCTCTCCTGCAGTAAAAACACTCCATTTCGTGCCTATTGCATACCAATGTATGCTTGCCAATTATAGAGCAAATACACATAGGCTAGTACAGTGGTTCTCAAACTTTCATGAGCCGTGGCCACCCTCTAAGTTTACTGGCGAATATAAATATATCGTGACACTGGGTCATGCAATATCACGGCAAAGCTACCTAGTGGAGGCCTCTGCTCGTGGCCCCCAGAAAACCGCTCCGTGGCCTTCAAGGGTGGCCGAGGGTCCCGTTTGAGAAATCCTGGGCTATCATGAAGCGCTTTCGCGCTGCCTACAGCCATGCCTACCGAATTAGGCATTACATACCCAGAAATGTAAGTGTTCGCCCACACCAAGTTAGTCATCGTGTCACGGCTTTTGATACCTTATTGAGAAATAATCTGTCGCGTCTTGCAATGTTGTGCATCTTCATCTAATCTAACTCTTTTATCCGATCTCTTCATCAAATGTCTGGTGCCTTTTACAAATCTTACTTTTTCCTCAATAATTTGAAGCTCCTGTATGACGGTGACCAACTGATATAGTTGTTGATGCGCTGTACCAGCGCACGCGTTTCATCAGTATTGTTTTTGCATAACAACGAAAATCCTTCCGTGCGCTGCTTTAAAATTCAGGAAATTTAACTGGCTGCTTCAAATAGTAGGAAAATTATTTGGCTGGCGATCTCATCATAAATGTGTTGCAAAGCATTTGAAATCTTGATCGGAACAGTTTGCATGCCTCTGTTCGCCAATGTGCAACCCCATCTGATTTCTCTTTCCCTTTTTTCTTTTTATCGATTAGCTTTTTACGTGGCCATACCATATTTTTGTGATTGAAAACGGGACGCTTTTCAATGATTTTTGCAGAAGGAAATGCAAACAAGTACCGGTACAAAATAAGTCCTTTCAATAACCTCACTGCACAAAAAACACGTCCTCCTACTAGCCTACTATTACTGAAACATCCAATGTGCTAACAGTCAACCAGGGACGGATCCAGTGGGGGGAACCGGGCGATATCCTCCCTGAAACCTACGAAAGTAACTTTATTAATCATGATTTTGTACAAGTCGGAAAACAACATTCGCGATATGCGGTCACTTTGCCGTCCATTTATCACAGCAGCGTTTTGAAGTGTACTTGCAACGTCATAACGTAAGAAATACCAAGATCACGATTGCATGTGGTATAAAACCCTGATTGACAAATGGGCTACAACAAGCTTCATCATCAAAGTGGGTAGAAGGAAAAAATAAAGTAATATTGAAAGTGCTTGTAATTTCAACATCCGCCGAAAATTTTGGACCACAGTGTTTTTCTGGCACAATGACCTTTGTACTTACAGAGCCATCTTCACGTCGATTCTGTGTAAAAATGGCCACGTCGTTTGCACTGGCCGGGCTGATGTCTTGGGCAATGGTGCTCAAACGTTTTGTCTCGTGGGCCACATTTGTCTTTCAGAAACCCTTCGCGGGCCACAAGAATTAATAATCTCAATAAAAATTCTCTAAAAAATTCTCTTACATGATTAAAGTGTTAAGTTTTCTTTCCAATGAAAACTGCTTCGCCACTCCAGAGAGAAAACTGCTTGGCCACTCCAGAGGGCCTTGCGGGACACATGTGGCCCGCGGGCCACGGTTTGAGCACCACTGCTCTAGGGAGTCTCTGCACGTCATGCACATCACGTGCACGTGCGTTTGCCTGTAATATCGTCTTGTTCCTGCTGCAGCTGTCATGAAGATGGTAATGCAAGAAGCAGTGTTGGGCTACAAAACCGCATGTGCGTATTTGAGGTTAATAAAAAAGAAAGCTGCCAAAAGGAATATATTAGCTGTACAAAAAAGGCGGCCTCTGCGAGGAAATTTTATTTTCACGTTAGTTGATTTAAGTTTGGTCCTATCGGATTTACCTGTATAGGAATCGTTTTGTGTCAATAGCTGACATCCATGAAACTCACCGAGGGTTGCAATGCAGTGGAATGATTTTATATACGTGTTATTGTGTTAATGATTACAGTCAAGAGGTATTTGATAGACAAAAATTGCCTTTTGAGGGTACATCACCAAAAAGTTAATGAAACAACTGCTGCTTTCAAAGCAACTGACAGGAGCTGCAAGGTGATCATGTGTGCTATGCACATCACAGTGTACTGTGGTTTGACCTGTGACTTGATCTTCATGTACGCCACAGGTAACAATAGTATTGCAGGAATTTGAACATATTCCATGAGTCATGCTGGGATTTTCGTGGTATGCGTTGCTCTTGTAGAATGCGCATGTTTCAATTGCTCTGTCACTAGCGCCAATAGAAAAGAGGTCACAGCGGGTTTTATCTGCGTTGATTGAACAAAATATCTCAGCCTCGATGCGACGCTAAAATATTCGAGTCAACAGAACTTTCGAGGCCAACGACAAGGTCTGCATGCTCAACGCAAAGGCCCATGGGCGTCGGAAGGATTTTCTCCAGGAGGGGCACTAGGGGATTTTTCCAAAACGTTTCCAGGGTTGGGCCAAAAGTGGTCAAATTTGTTTTCCCCACTCAAAGCTAAAAAAACAACCTGTTTTGCTTAAAATTTCAAAATTCAGGAGGGCCCCGACAGCGAACATTTCGTGATGCAATAAATATATCAACGACGATGCGGCCTTTTTTCAAAACATAACGTTTAAGCAACGATGGTAGACTATTTATTGGATTCCTATTATAATACGTTTGTTTGTAACCTGTTAATTTTAAGTATTAGCGCTCTTGAGGAAAACAGGAAGCACAACGACGACAGAATCAGAGATACAAGTGAGTACTGTGTATGCAATTCATTTTTCTGACATTTTTTTGCAGGCCGACTACCCTACAGGGCTGTGGAGTCGGAAGTCCCGTCATCCGACTCCGATTCCGACTCCTGGCAATGTCGATTATCCGACTCCGACTCCAACTCCGACTCCGACTCCGGACCGACTCCGACCTTCAGCTGTATTAGTTACTTAAAGTGATAACTCTTTTCAGATGAATTCATTAACCCTACTTGCACTTTCCAGGAATACGGAAACTTGTTTTAAATCGATGTAAATGCACGTTCATCTCTCACTTTTGCAAAATACGATCAAGCAGAAGTTAGTCTTTT
>Ga0210059_1008996_pt1 | contig 15649 bp, 15 predicted proteins | sample Ectturendosymbi2_FD_188042 | JGI IMG/M metagenome (GOLD analysis project Ga0210059, IMG submission 188042) | Ecteinascidia turbinata endosymbiont from Florida, USA - Sample 2 (SPAdes) (version 2) | ecosystem: Host-associated > Tunicates > Ascidians > Unclassified | place: Key West, Florida... | reverse complement strand
GCTGAAAAATGTGAGGTATTTCGAGTCATCCTAGGGCTGCGGCTCCCGCAACCCTCCCTAGAATCAATCAATGTGGTATGAAAATGATGAAGATGAAATTTACTGCACATTTCAAACCCATCGTTAGTAAAACCACTACCATTAGCTTTTCCTACACCAACAAACAGACAATAAGCAGCTCTAAGCATTATAGCTGAGCTCACAGTAAGAATTTAATTCCACAATTAGAACTTATGCCAGATAAAACATTTGATCCAGCACATTCCTAATTTAAAATGTTGCTTCTTTCAGTGAAACACTTCAGCTATTTTTTAGTTTTGTTGTAATTTCTTTAACTCAAAATTGACGTTTCGAAAGTGAGTGTCACTGCTCTCGCTATTATTCTCTTTGTTAGCTAGCTGAGTTCAATGACTACGTTTGGTGGTTTGATATTCGAAGGGTACGATGGGTAGTTGCAGCATTTGTTGCAGCAATAACTTCATGTTCTGCAAACTTTAATTTACTTTAGTTTGAAATATTGTTCATTATCAAAAAATTTGAAGTTGATAGCTGACGAGATTTAATAGTTGTGGATACATTTAAAACCTACTTTGCCTGACATTGAAATTGGTGCGTTTTATAAAGTCAGTATGTCACTAAACTATTTTCCCTCACCTCTAGCTACTAGTTATGAAAACAAAGCTTCTGATTCAACCTGTAAATTTTTATCAACAAAAAGCGTAAAAAATGAATTCAACAGTATCGCAATTCTTCCCAGGAGTAGACAGGTAGTGGCACATCCTTTGCTAAGACCGAAAGTCGGGATTTTGGAAACCAGCGTTTGAAAGTGTAACAGCTGACTTTATTAGGGATTTTGGTGTTGTATAAGCTGCACAACTGCCACGTTTTGCAGCGCCAGACTGTATTTGCATGATTGACATGGGCAATTGCAGAAAATATAGAAACAACGCAACGGTAGAGTACAACGAAACGGATAACAATACAAGTAACAGATTGACCCCGTAACTTTTCTGTACGACGTGCGCCAGGCAAGAGCGTTACAGTGTCAATTTTCCAGTCTTGGCGATACCTGCTTTGACCTGAATTCCAGACCTACCAGCACGGACTTCTGACGCGCTAACCAGGCCACGAGCTCGTCTAAATCAGGGATGCTCAATAAGTCGATCGCGATCTACCAGTCGATCTTGAAGGTACTCTGGTAGATCGCATTATATCTACACCTTCGGCGCCAGTGGACAGACATCTCCTGTTTTGAATTATTGTAGTAGGTACATCATTTTGGCTTGTCCAGTTTGTAAGTAGCTCACATGCTGAAAAAGTGTGAGCACCCCTGGTCTAAACAGTGCCGTACGCGTAAAAACTATGCGGGTTCCAGACTCCGACAGCTCGTAAAAGTAGAGCTGGCACCGTAACATATTTTACCTGCTCCTTCGATTAAACAGTAAGCACGACCTCTTCGAAACCTGAATAAATGTTGACATCTTTAATCTTATCGCAATATATTCCAGGGCATTTATTTTTCAAATTCTACTCAATCCAACCACCCACGTCGCTCAAGCCTCATTATCAATTTTTCTAATAGTCAGTCTCAAAATCTGTTAGACCAAAGCTATACAGAAAATACGAACATCACGTCATAGGTTTCTTACCAGACAAGCGATGATCCGATGCGTGACAGTGCGACACAATCAAACTAAAAGACTTCTTTCGTTACAAGCGTACAACCTAACTTGGACATTAGTAGTCGCAACCGCTGGCACCATTGACATGGTTTTACAGTTTTCACCCGTACGCAATGTATCTTCAGAGGCACAAAAGCGTTTGCCACTAATTCCACATGGAAGCCCTGCCAGTCGGAAGAACAAATATTTTTGTTAAAAACTTAAAATTGACCTGTAGATCTGTGGACTTTTTACCATTTTATTATTTCATTATGCTTTATCGTGGCTGTTTGCGAATCAGAGGTCAGGTGCGCAGCAGCATTTTTGTGACAAGCGGTAACTGACCAGTTGTGATTGCGGCTGCGCTTCTGATTCAATTGTAAACAGTTATAAGCTCCAGGCTTGCTGCAAGCTTCTGTGGAATCAAAAGACTGGGCACTGCTTTCTTCACTTTGCGATGCCAAGTAACTGGTCTCCACAAAATTACGAAGTTGAGTCAATCGGCAAATTTATTTAAAGACATTTTTGAAATAATTTCTTTAATAGAAAATCGACTTATTTAAATTGAATAGGTTTTCACAACTGTGGATCCCGATAGTTACGTGTAATCTATTTTTAAAAATAATTGCAGATTAATGCAATCGTCGCCTCTGTGGTCACTAGTTACTTGGTTACAGTTAAGACTTTAGAATGTTTTTTAATTTAATTTCTCTTCTCCCTGTCTCGAAACCAGATTCCACAATTTGATTGTTGCGTCAGAGTTGTAATGCTGGCCGGGTACGGACTTGTGCTTTTGGGCTCAGGCCGGGTTAGGGGTTCGAAATGAGGCCCGTTTACAACTCTGTGCTACGTGGCTGATTATGATTTTTGACTGAATCATCAAACGCGTCTTTGCGTCGCCCGTTTTTTTGTGTCTTTATGGGAATTCTGCAGAAAATAACAAGATATAGATCTGACGAAACTTGTGGGGATGCACCGATGCGTACGCATCCCAATCCATTCTATGTGAATTTTAACATACCACAAGTTTCAGACAAGCACCTACAGCACCTTACGTCAGCACGAAGTGTCTAGCGTAGTATTGACGATGGTCTCCACCGGACAAACATTGACCACGACATGAAATCGGTTTGGTTTATTGTGTATAACGTCTTCACTCCCACACGCAACGCGCAAGGTATAAGCATAGCATACATCGCAATGATAAGGAACTCACAAATACATATATGAACTCGAAGTTATATACGTGAAAGTAGTAAAAAAGTATACGCTTGATGGCGCTAATACATTCACTTTGATGAAACACAAGCATAAAGGGCATTTTCATGATTGACGCCATCACTATTTTTATAATGTAGTGCTGCGATGACTTTCCAAATGCACCGATGTATAGAATGCATGGGGGCTGATGGGAGGCTGCGAAGAACCAGGGGGCATTTAGGCTGCAGACTCCCTAATCAAAATTAGATTATGCGGATAAGGTTGTAAAATAGTAACGTTACCTCTGGAATCGTGTTTACTGATTGAAACGATTGTTCTTTCAAACTCCCATTTCACTACTTCACTACGTCAAACCAAGAACAACAGTTGAAGCACAATAACTAAATGTGACAAAGCTAGTTTTTGTCAGTTAAAAAATTAAAAAAAACAATGCAATATTGATCGGTACATAACTTAGCGAATCAATTGTCATCGAGGATAAAATGCACTAGTTCTTTAATCTGAACTTGCATTGCTGCAAATTTGTGTATGCAACCATACGAATTTCGTTCAAAACTAGTTTTTCTGCGCACACCTACCTATGAATTGAACCTGATTCAACGTGAAAATAAGCTCTGAAGCACCAATAAAATACGTCAAAGCAAACAAGAGATTTCACGTGAATGTCCGTAGAAGTCAATTAACCTTGACATTGGTGAGTGCTGAAAAAAGCAAAAAGAACACTTGTGCAAACGAACATCAGGACATTAAAATGATGCATGTGTTTTCCTCTACACCCCGCTACAACCACAGTATCCGTCGTTGTTGTTGTTGTTGTTTTTGGAGTTGTCGTGGTTGTTGTTGTTGTTGTTGGCGTTGTCGTTGTTGTAGTTGTTGTAGTAGTTGAAGATACCATTTGCATTGTTGTCGCTGAGATCGTTAACGAAAAATTGTTACCGTTTTTCTGTGTTTTTCATGAGACACCAGAGTTCAAATGGCAAGGCATTAATATAAGTAAGCATCTAAAGTGGCTCTTTCCATTTATGTGAAAGTCAACAAATTACTTTGATTTGTTTGCAATGCCTGCTTTCATCGTAAAGACTTCAAAGTTTTCTGGCGTGCTTGGAAATCACCATTTTTGACCAATCAAATCTGTTTTTCTGGATTGCTTTACATACAAAACAGATTACTGCTAACTTTGTTGCCGAGGCGCGGATTTAAGCAATGTAAGCATAACGCTTTTGATTTCCTTTTTTTTGTGAAATGGTAACGTTTATTAGTAACAACCTGCTGATTTGCTTGCTAAATGGTTTAAAGTTATTACTGCAGTCGAATTGTGTCTGGTAGAAAAATTTTATAGGCTTGTATTCAAAATTTCTAAACATTTCCTAAAAAAAGAAAAAGGGATATATTGCTTTTGTAGCGAATACCAATCCTGTCCTAAAAATCAGATTGAACGTTTTTGTGGTATGCATGGAATGGTATTTATTGGTGCAGGATCTGTTGTGGTTTCAAAACCTAATCTTGCGGCAAACAAGCAGTCTGTAGTGGATTCAGTAGCATTACTCAACAAAATGAATTATTTCTCCAGCCACAACATGGCAAGCTGTTCCAAACATTGTTTTCAAACACTGCCAGAAATTCTATCTGCCTTTAATTGCATTTTGTGCAATTCGGTAGATTTCCACAGTTTTATACAATGATACATCAGCCCTCAAACAATAACCAGGACTTTTTCACCAGGCATCGGTGGCTTGACATGATGTTTCGTAAAAACGTGTAACTGGTTGAAAACATATATTCCGTTCAAAACCGCTCATCAATTATGCTACTCTGTAGTTTGGCAAGAGAGAGAGAGAGAGAGAGAGAGAACAAGAGAAAGAGAACAAGAGTGCTTCACACGAAGGTGATAGAATTTGACAAAAGCAGTTCTGCAGTCCTGCACGCGTTGTTCGACTGCACCGTCAGCATTGGCTTAACTAGAGGTTTGAACCAGGACGTGAAAGTTAGCTGAAGGGGGGTTCGCTAGCCAACACTCAGAAAAAAGTTGAGAAATTGTAGTGACTCCGGATATGGATGTCTGTACTGAAATTCAAAATCACCGCAAAACACTCCAAAAAATGCAAATTTACAACAACCTACTGAAAACCAAAAGAACACCAAATCCCGAAGTATAAGTTATGTGGGGTCCCAGTTTAGCTTGCCAGGGGGGGCGGAGTGGTCCGCACCCCTTTTACCCCGTCAGTTACGTCACTACCCATCATTAAAAAACACATTTGTGATGCAGTTCATGCATACAAACCAAATCGGTAAATTCACCTGCTTGACTTGCAGGAGCTCCACTTTCTTGCGATTGTGTTGTTGCCGCAGAGTTGGAAATGGTGCTGGCTGCAGTCGATGCAACGTCAGCACTCCCGGTCGTGGCTGCACTTTGCGTGGCTGGTGCGTTGGTTGCAGCTTCGGTCATCGCAGTGGTCGCCGTCGCTAAAAATCGCGAAACCGATGAGTTGGTACGTCGCCAAACTGTTACTTCGCTTCGTTGTTGAAACTGCTGTGGTCATGAAAAATGCTGCGAGAATTCACTCTCAAAATTGACGTAAACGATGTATTTGGTTGTTTTGCGCATGCTTGTATTGCAGGTGCCTGCATCGCCTCGGACTATTGAGGCAAACACAAGGGAACGATGGTAATTCGGGGGATTAAATTAATGGGAAAGCAACCAGCAACAATAGAGCTCCCTCGAAGAGTTCACTCTGCTGATACTAGGTTGCGCTATCATTATATAGGGATAAATGAATTACGATAATTCGTTTGTGGTGACTATTACAGTGGCTTGTTACGCGTGGTCACCATCTAGCGGTGACCATTTATTTGCATGTGGCGCCATCTCCAGGTCGCCACACTTAGTTGAGCACACTCCAATCTTGCCGATTTGTATCGCAATCTTGATGAAAGACATTGTTTCTGTGGCAAGATTTTTCGATTTATTTTTCGAAGCAAAGAGTTTATGTCAGTGTCTCCGCAATATGGTTCACAGAAGTGGCATGTCAGTTTGTCTGAAACTCATTAATCATTTATTTAAAATTACTGCGTGATATTGTCGTGAAATTTTAAGTCACGTCATAACAGCGTCAAAACCTACGTGATCGGCATTTCAATCACGTTAGTGCAAATAAGAGTAACTTTGTGATTTAGAGGTCACAACATTACACGAAAATAGCGATATGTCACAAATGTACCGGTATCGTTGGAATAACACCTATGTGCAGCACACGAAATCCAAACTTCATTTTGGTTTCCATAAAAAAGAGCTTTAATGAGGTTGAGTTACTCTGAAGTCATTATCAGATTTTCTGGCAATATGTAAAAAATTTGTAAACGATCAAGAGTTCACATTAATCCACTAAATCACAGCCTCTCGTGTCGATGGCGGCGATGGACTAGGCCTTTCTCCATAGGCGATGAGTTTATACGTTGGTTTTGTTTTGAAAGCCTCTCCTCAGGATATCGCGACTTGTCTCTCGTCTAGATATTGTACTGCATTTTGGGTCGCCGACCTGGTCTGCGTGGCGTATGGCTTACTAAATGCACACAAATGTCAAATGAACGAGAGCCGTTGCTGTGTCTATATTGGCGTTTGTAGGTTTGCAATCACAGATCGACTTACTAGCAGCTGCTGTTGTTGCTGGTGCAGGAGTAGCGGCTGCAGTCAAGGAAGTTGTTGCTAAAAAAATAAAAAACTTAAAACTTTCTTTTTTGTTTTTATTAAAAAAGTTTAGCAACTGCTTCGCTTGGAAGAAGTGTTGTATTAAAAACACGGCATGCATTTAAGAAAAACTAAACGTGGGAAACATAATAATGATTGTTTATTAGCATTTTGCTACATTTACGTTAATGTTGCATTATTCTGGCCTTGCTGTCTTAAAAACAACTAACCGCAGGATCTAATTTTGGTTACTCGGAAGTGGCTCGTCATGCATCAGTAGCCTAAACGAAAGCTCAAATCCAACACACAGTTGAAAAGTACTCTTCAATCTCAGAACGACTTGTGGGAGCAATGGTTTCAAGATTTTTCAAAATCCGCACTTATTTCTTTGTGGACTGCTGCATGCAAGCTTCGCGCACGATGTCGCATTCCGTTTAAGCTCAAGGTGTTTTGTTTAGAAAAACTTCTTCATTGTTTAAAAGTCTTGATCGAATTCTTATTAGAAAACCGCAACAAGCAACAAACTCCAAACAGCCAACATCTCACTGACATTCGATCCAGGATTGATAATGGGAAACGCGTTGAAAAATTCCTGGGTTTCCAGTTTTACCACAGTTGGAATTGGCTTGACGATTTGATGCGATGCCGACTAGAAACCATGATTGCTCGTTAACAAGTTGAACAAGCGGACCTCCTGCATCTCTCTGTTTAAAAGTAGAGGAACGTTTATTGCTCTCAATCAAAATTGTAATTTTGTTTGTCTTGCGCAGGTATTGTACTGTATTTTGGGTCTTGCGTAGTTCTTCGGTATGACCGGGGGCGAAAGGACGGGGGGCACAATCCCCCAGGCGCAGAATCACTGCGGGGGCGCCGGAAGTACCAACAATGTCACAAGTACTTTGTTCAATACAGTACATTTGCTTCCGGGAGACTTGGGTTCGAACATGTGGGCGCCAAACTTTTTGTTTTCCCGAGCGCCATCTAACTTCGGTACGTCCCTGAATATGACGTGCACTGTAATCATATATGCTGGATACAACAGACCAATTCAAAAACTATGCAACCGTAAAAACAGTTTATTTACTGACACAAAAATGCGGGGAAACTTGCAGTTTTGGGAATAAAAACTCACTTGTATTCACTGGACTCGTTTCTGTGATAATCTACAACTTCCTTGAATAAGCACCAAATTGGTTTCAGCACTACGTTACTTCGTAAACAACCCTTGTTGTTCTGTACAATATAATCACATACATTTTGCACTCCCACAGTGCCAATGTCAACAGACTGACGGCATAGTAGAACGCCTGGGTGATTTAAGTTGACTGGTCGTATCTCGCATTGAAGTGAATTTACACAACGCAAATATTGCGTGTTTGCAGTGCAACATTTATATTGAATTTTTATATTTCAATTTCGAGGCAAATTAATTTATTACAGAAATATTTAAAAAAAGACGTAAGGTCGCCAACGGCTTTGTTCATCAGATCATAATGAAGTTTTAGAACAGAACGCTTTGGATTATAATTTGTTTATTGTATGCACTGTCATATTTCACGTCAGCAAAAAAGTTGATCTGAACAACATGATTACTCTTGACTGAAGAAAAACAAGTAAACTCGATTAAATAAATTAGAGGATCTAGGTTTGATGTTATCTTCAAAGAATCTATGTATGGTGCACTATATTCATAACTTAGCGATAATTCTGAAAATTTGCTTCTGGATTCAAGTGCTTTCCCTTAATGGATATTTATTGCTGAAATCCAAATCATTGAAAAGTGATGACAGCAAAGTACGGCAAGCAGACTTCTCGTAAGCTCACGGCAAACACAGAGCTTTCAATTCGTTTCGACGACATGGAGAGGAATGCCTACCCAACACAGCTCTCCAGGATTTATTAAAATATCCTGAAGCAAGCAAAAACTTAAACTGGTTGAGCAAAAAAAAACGCCTAATAATCAAAACTGGCTACGTAATTGCCAGCCCCGTAGCGGTGGCCAACGGTTCTTAGCTGAGCAGGCCAAAGACACGAAAAAATGTTTGCTTGACTCATCGCCGCGTTCCATGAAGTTAGCCGTTCCCCAATTGGAGTGATTTTCGGTTTTGGTGAGACTAGTCGTATGACCACAGCTTGTGTTTGAAACTACAGTTTGAGTACTTTCTCTAAATCAGTGGTTTTCAACCTTTTTTGCAACGCGACCCGTCACAGCGAAGCAAGGCGCTATTTCCAAACAACCCCCATCTAAAACTCGAATAAAGCAAATGCAGTACAGCTGTGTACATGAAATATGCACTCGCATGGGCGCAATTTTTTTGCAAAATGTGGGGGACAGCTTGGTGTGAAACCAATATTATCATCCGGTCGATGCAGAAGTGAAGTTTTATAAATACAGATTCCCAATCTTGTTTTTAGAGGTGTTTTGAAAGCAATACTTAATCACGGTTTGCTTTATCCTTTCAACATCAAAAGAATGTCCAGCTAGACTGGGTGATACGTACCTGTAAAGCAAATGTTTTATACTGGATGAAAACATTGATGCATTGTTGGTTTGGTTAAACTCAAGCAAATCAAATGACTTGCGTACCCATGCATTCAGCGCAGGCGCAAAGTCGCAAAGTGGAAGAGTCACGGAATAAATATCGTTTGGGTTGGTCGGTCACCATTGTCGTGGCATTACAAGAAATGAGGCTAAATGTGTAGCCCAGCGTGGTCCAACTGCTTTTGACCTACGGGCCATTTCACAAAAACGTGAAAACTTGCGGGCCACATCGACAAAATGATACATAAAACAACAGGATTCACAAGATTTGAAAATAAAAAGAATATAAGTGAGTGCATCATTGAAATCATTACACACGAGCAAACAGCAATTTATTACAAATCTCTATCAGTGTGATGCCTGTGATCGAAGCTTCCCTGAAACTCCTTCCTTTATCAATACCAATGGTAGTGGTAACAAGTCGGAGACCATCGTGCAATGTTTCGGCTGCCATTCGATTTCTGTTTTTATATTTTACTTGCTTTATCGTAGAAAATGTATTCTCACACGTATGTATTTCCAAAACATATTTTTATTACGAAATCTTTCAGTTTGAGAAACCTATCTTTACTGACTAATTTCCAGAGCCTCTCTACAGTCTAGTCTAACGCCGTTAATGTTGTAGATTTTTATTAAAGGATATTATGCTTACACTAATTAAAATTACCTGTTGCAACACATATGCAAAAAATTACCAACAAAGCTCGCAGGCCTTAAACATTCGGTCCGCGGGCTACATGGGGCCCAGGGGCGTAACGAGGGGGGCAAGGGGTCACGATTCCCCGGGCGCCGAATAACTACGAGGGCGCCAAATAATTGTGGGGCGCTGAAAAGTCCCAACAATGTCACAAGTACTGTCTTCAATACACTAAATTTGCCTTCGAAAGACCTCAGGTTCAAACATTAGGGGGGTCAAACTTGTTTCTTGCCCGGGGCGCCATCTAACCTCGTTACGCAGCTGATGGAGCCCGCGGGCCTGTAGTTGGACCATGCTGGTATAGCCTGTTTTTGATTTTTACACAAGCCCCAAACTTTTGAGTTATAGGCCGTTATGTAGCTAAATCAATACTTCTCCAACGTTTTGATTTAAATCCTCTTTACTAATGGTTGAAAACAGTCTTTTGCAAAACTTCCAATCCTAAATTGAATTATGTCACTACAGTAATTCTGCTTTTTGTTTTCCGCAAATACTTCGCAGAGATTTGCCTGCAAATGTAACTTTTTACCATTATAAATTTGCATCTTTAAATTTACGTGACAACAAACGTTACCGCAAAGCTAGTTACATTTCTGCACAAAACAAATCATATCTGTACTGTGGTCTCTCACACGTGCAGCTGTTATACTCTTATTGTTTCAAGCCAATGACCTGTCTTACAGTATACAACCAGTGATTACTATAAAAATCACTGATACCACACAGGGTGAAATGTCGGACAGAAGCAGTTAACAACCTTTCGCGGCCTCTAGAAACTTGGAAAATGCTCAGAATCATTCATCGAAGTGAAAACTTATAAAAACATCAGAATCAGTGACACCACATCAAACTCTGTTTCAGCATCAGTTTGTCTTCGCTACGCATCTAACATGAAACGTGACAAATGTCACTTTTATTTTTGCAACCTATCCAAATGCAAAACCTAAAGAGAAAAATGTGGGGGAGACATAGCACATTATGTCCCCCCCGTCTGAAAAAGTACGGGAGACACGTCCCCGTGTCCCCCACCTAATTGCGCCCATGTGCACTCGCGATCCTCCAAAAATGGTTCACGATTCTCTGGGGCATGCAACCCCAAGTTTAACACCACTGATCTAAATCTTGATGCAGGTATTCATCATTTTTCTCGTATGCTTTTGCTTGCAGTTTTCGGGACTAAGGATGCCCAAAATACGCGATATCGATTTCCTGTTGAAACAACTTGCCGATTGACTTGACTGTGCCGCCTTTGTGGAGCCTTATGGCTGGGATCCGATTAAAGAGTCATTTCCGTTTGAAATCCTAACTTTAATCGCGCATTTTCTGATTCTTTTGACACAAGCAAAAATTAGGATCATCCCTGCAAAACGAACGCTCTGATCGATGCTGTCGTCTGCGACCAACTTACTTCGCAGAAATCGATTCTGCCCTTGTCCGAGTCGCCCGCGCAAAGTTCAGAGCTGCCGATCGTTTGATCCGTCACAATGGTGTTGCAGTCGCTGTTTGGGATGACGGGGAGGCGCACTTGATAGAGCTCGTCCGGGAACAGATTGTGTGGAACTGCGCAACCAGGTAGTTAATCGAATCTTTCAAACAGACGCAAACCAAATGTCTGCTCTAAAAATGTGACTTCCAGATTTTGAAAAAGCGACAGGCAGAAAGGGGCGGATCCAGGAGGAGCGATTGGGGCGATCGCTCCCTACCCATGAAAGTAACTTTATTCACCATAATTTTTGCGTTTCCGAAAACAGCATTGACGATAAAGGCCATTTTGTTGTCCACGGCATTATCACAGCCATGGGCGTCGGAAGGGGGGGGGCAGGGGCCAAGCCCCCTTGGATTTTGAAAATGTTAGCAAAAAAGGGTTAATTTCTTAGGTTCGAGCGGCAAAAAACAAATTTCACCACTTTTGGATCCCCTGGAAAAATTTTGGAAAATTCCCCTGCTCAACCTCGCCATACCGAGTAATGTTGACATACGTTTCGATGCGAAACATAACAATGTTGACTGAAAACCACGCTGTAGCAGTAGTTGCGATTGGTAGCCTATGGATTTCTGCTCTGTGAGGTCACATTCTCAAACACAACTTCCCTCTTATGAAACAGATGGTATCACTTCACAATTAGCGCCTCAAAGCTTGTTTCCAGTTCTGTGTTGGGTGTTTCCGGAAGCATGGCAGGTTGATTTAATTGTTTTATCCTATATGACGCAGCACAAACGTATGCGAAAAAGTTGTTTTGAGAAGAACTTCACAAAGAGGTAGCGCAGTCCCGAGAAGTAACTTTCCAGGTGAAGTACATGAACGCCATCGTGTTTGCAAACATTGTGGGGGGAGCAATTGCCCGGTTTGCCCGTTCCTGGTTGTGGCCCTGCCCCTGAGTGTACCAGAATTATCCAGGGGTGTATTAACTTGATGGGGTTTTCAGGGGTGTACCAGATGTGTGCTCTTCAAAAACAGTTCATTGCCCTACATATGTCCTTTGCTCCAGCGCACTGTGTTAACATTTCACAGATTTTAAAACCATATCTATCAGGTGGTTTGCACTGTCTGTCTTTTCCCACCTGTTTTTTGTAATGTTGGTCAGAATCAGATGACCATCACATATTATTTTTTCTTTAAATGCTACATTCGGGAGTATGCAGGTAAGAAATGTTTGGGAACCCTTGCTCTAACTTGAATTTTTTGTAAGCTAATATACCAACCATGCTTTTCTCTGCAATGATTATTGTTTTGTAGTAAGACATGTAACACTATTCTCCACATTACTTTTCAAGCAGTTTGCTGGAGCTGTCCGAGAACTTATACCGAGAGGAAGTGAGTAATCTCTATGTTAAATTTAACTTTGCACTTTTTCAGTCCAGATTCTAGGTTGTTATCATCTTATAATTTTGAAAGATATTGCAGTAAGTTGTTGATCCTCAAAGCAACTTCACACACGCAATGTTTTAAAGAAAAACTTAGAAGCGAAGGGTAGTTGTAAAAAAGAGCATAGTAACTATCAAAGGAAATACTTCACTGAATCAAGTGAGAGTAAGGATGTCAGCAAGTCACATGCTGAGTGCAACGTAGCCCACTTTTCCGAGAGTAAGCTTGAAATTTAGCAGTGTACAGTTGTAAAGAAAGTTATTCAAGAAAAAAAGGCTTGTATTGTTAAGAAGCACAAATGGAGGTGCGATGCCCACATCGTGTATGGGTTTTGTCGTACAAAAGAAGAAATGCTGAACCCGTATCCTTCAGGGCATTGCCTATTTTATACAAGCATATTTGGTAAAAGTAATTTGGCTCCAGGACATCTCAAAAACGTACGAGGTCACCGAATTCTACTCATCAAAATAAGTCAAAGACATTCTTTGAAGCATCTCCAGAAAGACATTGTCAATGGAAAAAATCCGTTTCCAAAGTACAAAACCATTTAGAAACAAGAACCATTGTCGAGTTGTTTCGTCTAAATGTTGGAGTTTGCTCAACTGCTCAAGCCATCTTCGCCAAATTGAATCAGTTCATTCAAGAACATGGTTTTGACTGGATGAAGTATAAGGCAGTTGCTACAAACGGAGCAGCAGACATGCAACGCACTACCCCTGGAGTTGTCCGAAAAATCAAAACCATATCCCTTGACTGTGTTTCAACCTGTTTTTGGGGGGATATTTTGGTCACTGACCGAATTTGTTTTGAAATGACCGAAAAAATTTAAGCCAATTAGGTCACAATGCAATTTCGGTCATACAAAAATGTCCCAAAATGAAAAAATAACCGACATTGTTTAGGTTATTTTGGAAAAATGACCGAAATGTCTCAGCGAAAATAAACCTAGGTTTCAACTCACTGCATGATTAATTGAGAATCTGTGGTTGGAGGTTAATTTAAGAATATAACCAGAGGTCAGGTCTGGAGGTTGTTCTTCATGATGTCAAAAAATTGATAAATTCATCCTCTAACATCCAAAGAGGCATCGGAACGTTTTCAGACGTGTGCAAAGACATGATAGCAGACACAATGAGGTTATATTTCATGCTGAGGCACGGTGGTTATCCAGAGGGAAAGTGTTAGAGTGTGTGTTTCAACTGTGGCAAGAGTTTGCGGGTTTTTCTTGCTCAAAAGGTTACCCAATATCCACTGATTTCCAAGGCAATTTTTGACTTTATTTGAATCTGAATTCTTTTTCATGGATCGTGCAGCCGTTTACATATGAGGAAATTGCCTTGGGCTTTCGCATGTAGCTGCAACAACGCAGGAAACGACAGGACACGGCACACGTAACACTAAAATTAATGGAAGTCAATCTTCCTGTTCATGAAGTTTGTACACCACCCAGTATGAATCAAAAAACAAATCATCTGATTTACTGTGATTGCTCCCGCTGAACTTCATCCGCCATTTGTGGAAAATGTGGTTTCAACCCTGTTTCAAGGGCGTTTTTCATGCGAGGATCAACATCCTTAATTGAGTTCGATTTTATCACTTTCTTTCGACAAGCGCAGAAAATCCTTGCTCGCAAAGGTAGGTTGTTGGCACGCGATCAAAAACGTAAATCGATTATTGGTGAAATTTCGGTATTCTGGAATGCTGAGAAGTGATACGCAAAAATCGGCTGAGAAAGCGACATTTACAGGATAAAAATTGCTTACATTTTACACTTTTACAGCACTAAATTTTAGTGCATGGCAAGGGTGTACAGGTGTTCTAGCACATTTAAAAGTGTGTCCCAATATAAAAAGGTTTACAACCAATGGCTTAGTGAGTGCAAGCTGATCAGCAAGCTGCCATTACTTAAAGTCCCCAAGTGTGTAATTACTCAATTGAAAAAACAAATTCGCAACTGCTATTGCTTAGGAACCTAAAGCAAAGTGCCCACTGCATGAAGGAGCCTCGAAGTCTTCTCCTATTAACACTTGATGCTGAATTTTCATTGCTTAACTACATCAGTTTCAACGAACTTCAACACCAGATGCAATTTCTTAACCTGAAAGACTCACTCAGCGTTGCCAATACATCTTGCAGCAGTTAGAATCCAGGAGTTCGATAAGATAGCGCCTCCGCAGATGAGCCTTGTATCGGACGTTTTGAAAACAGCCGCTTGCCAAGGCCAAGATTCGGGCACAGCACGGTTTCCTCCAACGATACGTTGGTCCTGCACGTCAAAACGTGGTGATGGTTGCTGTTCTTAAATGAGCAAAGATCTAATCCACTCGTTTCAGCGTCACCAATTTTGTACGCAACGACGAGGTAATTATCCACGTACAAGACATTATAGACAATGTGAAAAACACACAGAGAAAAGAAAACCGGTGAGACCAAAGCAAGAATTTGTTTGCCTACGTTATCCGTGCTGCGATTTGACGGACACTGGCAAAGTCATCATGATCTGATTCTGCAGGAAACTTCTTAGGATTAAATCAATAAAACCAGAACAAAAACAAATATCAAACGCAGCTTACCCAGGTGAATTGAGGAGCGGTATCAGCTTTCCCACATTCATTGAAGCTGTTTGACGTTTGCACTAACATTAAAAGTAGCAACGAGTGACTAAAGCATAAAAATAGGAACTTGAGTAGACTGGCGAAACGACGTCAAGATTGCAAACGCTGATAAGATCACCGGACAATTTTCAGTTTTTTGACAGATCAGTGTTTGTCTTTTAAAGTCAAACGAAAACTCAACTGAAACCATGATCTCTGCATGCTTTAACACAGAAACTTCAATTTTTTAAATCAGCTGTTAACATTTTCATACCATTTTACGCATAAACGTGACGAAGTTGTTGCTCTGTCCGCGGCCGATAACACATTTTATTCTTGTATTTCAGTTAAAAGGCAAAAGCGTCAGTCGTCACAGGTTGTAC
>Ga0210059_1008995_pt1 | contig 15649 bp, 4 predicted proteins | sample Ectturendosymbi2_FD_188042 | JGI IMG/M metagenome (GOLD analysis project Ga0210059, IMG submission 188042) | Ecteinascidia turbinata endosymbiont from Florida, USA - Sample 2 (SPAdes) (version 2) | ecosystem: Host-associated > Tunicates > Ascidians > Unclassified | place: Key West, Florida... | reverse complement strand
CCGCACTTTTTCTGTGCCAATCCCGCGCCTGTCTGAAAAAACTACTAAAAACTCATCACCCCTGAACACATGTCTAACAAGCAGCAAAATCAAGCTGATCATTCCTTTCATTGGCAACCAAACCAAACATTTTCCACACATCTGATCTACCGCAGATTTGAGGTGATAAAAACCACGTTTCAGTCGAGTTGTGACCAGGTGTGCGTTAACCGCTGCCTTATCCATTTAGAAGGGCTACTAGACTGAATTATTCCTCACCAAGTAGGACGGTAGCATTAGAAAATGGAAATGGTGAAATGTTGACTTGCCTAGTGCCTACCATATGACAAGGGCGTGCGCTAATGTTTCGCAACAATGGGTTGTTACATCAAAATGTAATAATTGCTCTGGGCTTACTGGCCTAAGCGCAATGGTGGCAAACAACTTTAGTACATCCACGTGTTTTGCGAATTTTGAGCTGATTAAGTTCATGTGCTTTGGCTCCACATTCAGTTGCCCGCACAAAGAATTTCCCATCCTGCGTCCGCACCCGCACGCATAGCAGTACGGGTTCCCGTACCTGCCCCGCAAATGCGGGTACCCGCAACCCGCGGGGTTTAACCCGCTCCGTGCAGGACTCTATTCTACAGTCATGTTGACTTAAACTGTATAGGAGAAATCAAATAGGAATTATGATGGAGATGTGAACTTCACAAAGATCTGTCCGTGTTTCGGTTTTGCTGATGTAACAAAATGTTGATATACGAAATTCTAAAAATTCGAGATTTCAGCAAACCATTGAGGCTGCTGTTCGCGACCCCACAGCAACTCCTCCGCGACCCACCGGTTGGGAACCACTGTCTTAGATAAAGGCTTTGAAGTTCAAACGTTACCTCTGCCGCGGAACCCTCGTAAGGTGCGGACACATTTAGATAAAATAGGTCAAATACGCTTGAAAACCGGATTTGGTTGAGATGTGTTGCGTCGGAGCCTCCACCGTGAACTGCAAACTTGGCCAAGCTGTTGGGCTGGGCTTCTTCCAGTAACGTGTGCATAGTTTTAGTCTTTACATTTGTCCGTTGGAATCAGACGCATGCAACATTTCGAAAACGCTATTAACAAACCCTATCACGTATGGTATCCAATTTTTTATTGCTCAGCAGTGACGACAACGTCGTAAGTTCGACGGTAATCGCACTGAAGGAATGCAATGCAGACATTGCCAAGTTGTGCAACTGTTTCGGCTAAAGTCCCTTCTGATAACAGTTTTCACTCCGATCAAAACTAAATATCGTTTGCTCTCAAGTTCCGTTTTCAGACCAAGGATCGTAGCCTCTAATTTATTAAAATGAGAGCAACACCTTTAAGATTTTCTTGTTGAAATGACTTTTTCCGTGACGGCAAATGTTAAGTGTACCATTGAACAATGGCGTCAAACCTTTTACGAAACCCGCAATGCCTATCGGCTGGCACTGATTCCCTCTACTGCAGTGGTTCTCATCCCAACCGTTTTGGCGCATTCCTCCTTTGCTCATTTTGGAACTTTTCATTTCTCCCCTGTTCGGGTTCGTTGGCAAGTATTTACTACAATTGGAACAATGGTCTTTATTGACAACAATAACTTCAAACGTTACCTAGAAGTGGGACAAAAACTATTTGTTGTCAAATAATGGCACTAAACTTTGTCAACAAAAATGTGATAGTCCACTAAAAAACTTGCATATATAAAGTCATGTATCTAATTGAAAGGGTCAATGTCAACTAAAAAGAAGTACAACACTTACAGTAATAGGTAACTTAACAATAAAGTGGAAATTCCTCCCCAGTCGGGAACCACTGCTCTACTGCACTCGCAGTTCAATGCCTACAATCTGAACTCCAAATTACCTACGCAAACACTCCAAATACACTACCTCGCTTCATACAGAAAAACTTCAGTTTTACTTAAACTAACCAACTCAACCTTTGCAGAGATTTTCACCACACCTGCGAAAATCTAATGTTGATAAGCCCACAAAATGACTAGGATAGAACATGTGGTACTTGTTCATTAAAAATCTCCCACTATATAATAAGCAAAACCATGAAACGTTCGAAAAAATGTTTGTTGCCAATGTCAATGGGTGTCAGGTGATGTAGTGACTGGTCATTGGAGCGTTGCCAAAGATTGAACGATAGGAGAAAAATGATTAAAATAGCTTTGACTATTTACAATGATTTCAAGCAGGGCTTGTTTATCAGATTTTGACTGGAAAAGGGGGCAGTTTTAACCCTTAACTACCAGACCAGTGATATTTGCTAGCTGGCGGTCGAGTATCATCTCTCTCATTTGATCCAAATACATTTGACTGCAGTGGAGGGGAAATCACCTTGGCTGGGGACGGGGAGCAAGATTCAGAGACTGGGTGCAACCACCATCTAAACAAGTTTGAAAAAGCTCTGATTCCAAGACAAACACTGGGACAGCTTAGCACCCCAGATTTGACTCAAGCTTTGGAGGAAACATTTTTTTAATTTATTCACTCCACAACCACATTTAAGTTATCTTAGGGCTTCTAAGCACAAAAATTGGAAGAGCTTAAACTACTTTCAAAAATTAATTCCTAATGAACTACTTGCCTCTCCAGAGAGGTTGACACCACAACCTCAAGCGGCCCCTCCCCTGCTGCGCCACTGGTTGTGCTTCATAAGAAATGCGTTGCACAGTCAGTGATTTTCTTCATATACGCCAGGGGTCGGGAACCTATGACTTGCGAGGCACACGTGGCTCTTTTGATGACGGCATCTTGCTCGCATGACATTTTGATAACATGCTTGTTACGGATGAAACTTTTACTGTGATTTTCCTACAAAGCCATCAGCAACACCACACAGCATCAGAAGTCGCAATTAACAGTAAGAAGCATGTTATTAAAGAGAAAATCCAGACATTTACCATTGTTTAAAATTGTTGATTTTGCTTAAAAATTGCACACATTAATTAAGTTACTTGCACTAAGTGTTGAAAAATACTATATGGCTCTCATGGAAATACAATTAAAAATATGTAGGTTTAAATATAAAGATATGTCTGTTATATGGATAGTAAAAATTTTTGATATCTGAACTAACCCTCCTAATAACTTAAATAAACTAACTGGCCCGCCCATCAATCTAAATTGTTGATTTATGAAATAACACAAATATGCAATTGCATTAAACAAACGGAAATTCGGCAACCTCATTTGTGATGGCCAGTTACTTGAAGAGAAGTACAAACTCTTACATTTCTATCATTTTTGATACCTGCCTAATTCTGCTTAAAGTTTTATAATTCGTAGACACTGAGGTGAGTTTCTTGAACAAAAAGTCTGGTAGAGGTCAAATATTCTACAACCAAAAGACCAGCATCATTATTTTTATTGTAAAATGCAGGTAGTTATGCAAATCAGAAAAGATGAAGGTTCTAAATTTGTGAGTTCTCAAGTCCAGGCATACTGTAGTTTTGCACTCTGTAACCTGCTCAACTTTATCATAACCATGGAACTGAGAGCACATACATACTCATACATTTGTTTGTTATGTGAGTGAAAAAGTAGTCAGCTTCAGTGATAGTATTCCTATGCATAATGTTGCTTAATGCAAACATTTTCTTCAGGATATCTTTTGTTGATTTATAACAATCATGACAGTATGCTTCAAAATGCACTCATTAAGCTTCTGGATGATCATTACACTGTGGCTTACAATGTTCAACAATATTTTTTTCTAAATTCTCTACTTAAGTTTCATACAAGTACCAGTAAGCATCAAAAATTTAGCCTAAAATCATCAAAAAATTAAGAAATCTTAAACATCTCTAAAAACATATAAAATGAGCAAGTAAAATGTATTAAATGCATATAGGAATATGTTAGTTCTGGTTCATTTAAAAAAAATTTTTTCTAGCTCTTTTGGTTGTTGAGATCTTGCATTTTTCTATTTTTTGGATTGTTTCCATGGAAATGCTCATAGAGGAGGTGATTATACTTTTTTGTCATTTCTATGAATGATGAGGCCAACTGCACCTTTTGACCAACTTACGTAGAGATCTGAGACATTCGCCCAAAATTGGTAAGCCTAATATACACTCTTGTTACCAGTGATAACTGATGGGAAAGTATAATCTGTGCGTCAATTTTTTTGGCCCACAAATGAGATTACAGGCCAAAAAAGAATAACCAACTAAAAACAGCGTTTCTGCAGATGCACTGCCCTACTTTCTTGTCCTTGCCATGTTTGGCAAATTAAAAAAGTGTAGACTACCAACATGGCATTGAAAGTTGGTGAAGCTTTCCACTATTTCACACTATTTTCTTTTGGATTAAGAGGCTTTTTCCTTAATCGGTATATTGGTGAGTTCAACAGATGCTTGCCAACCATGCAATGCTCATATTGTAGTTTTCAAATGTCAGCGATTTCCACAGATCATGCACAGTCACTTTCAAATCTGACTTTTGGAAGGTGCATTCAAAAGTAGTATTGAATTCCTGTTCTTTCTGACAAACCAGCTGTGGTTAAACTTTTACAGAACATGCTCATCAAGACGTAACTTAAGTCAACATTTTATGAATGATCTGGTTTCTCCAGTTGCACAAGTCATTCCTTAACAAAACAAAAAAATTTGATGATGACATAGCGAAACTACTAACAGGTAGTGGTTCAAATAGCAGTGAATTAAAAAACCTGGCAAGGATTGACAGATTTTTCATGAACAGTAATTGAGCTAGCAACAAACAACAACCTTCGTTCATTTTGGTGGTCTGTCTTCTTTTAACTAAAAAATATTGCCCAGCAAAACTTGTAGTTGAGAGCTCTAGCTAAAAATAAAATATGCAAGTAACTGGAATTTGCTCGCTTCTGATACATGTATAAAATAAAAACAGGTCAAGGAAAACCTATTACAGAAGTGCAGTGACGGATCTACGCATAGGCCAAATAGGTCATGGCCCCATGCAATAGGGTGGAGTGAATTTTCAAAATTGTGCAATACAAACTTCGAGGTGGTCTAAAAAGTTGGAAACTTTAAAATTGATATTAGGTGGTTGACCCCAAAAGCCTGCTTGCTACCTCACCCTCAGTGTCGTGTGGGGGTCAAATTTCATGAATTTATCATAACTCAACTTCTAGGTGAGACAGAAAACTGATTTCGGGCTCAAAAGATGCGGAAGACACAAGTTTCTATTAGTGATAAGAGGAAAATTTTGCATTACTTCATTCTAAAAAAGGTTATTACTGAAAAACTTTTTTTTTACACCATTTTCCCATAAATCGCGAAGATAAATTAATAAACTCGTTCATTTTTAAGTTCCACTCAAATTGTGATTTCAAAATTTCGACTTTTTTAAAGGAACATTCTTCTAATCAATGAAGTTTCACCACTAGATATTTTATTGCATACAACCATGCTCTGCTGGATTGAGAAGAACAGAGCAGCCTTCTGTCTTAAAGGCAACTAATGGGCCAGTTTCTTGATCTGCGATACGGGTTGGTTTTAGGAAGGGCATGCAGGTATAAAAATTTCTGCCTCAAAAAATCTTTACGAAAGTGGGGTACTTTCAGCCACCCTCATTGACAGAGATAGGATCCGATAAAAATTGGATTACTAATACTACATTGCAGAAACAGAAATATCAAAAAATGTAATTGACAGTTAGTTAAGCATGATAATGTTAGAGTTACCATGCATTTTAATATTGTTTTTGTCTATTTTTAAATTTTATATGATATCTACTTGTAGACATAGCTTGCTTTATCAATATGTTGACCAGAGGAATTGCTGATTTTATTTAGCGATAATTAATACTCAGCTAGAAAAACACAAATCAGTGCAAGGACGCCAGGGCATTGAAGGAACAGGAAGGTTGTCGAGTCGATGTCCCTCAGCAGTTAAATTAATTTTGTTACTGTCCAGTTTCAACTTGTGGTGGTGTATATGTGGAAAGGAGCTGCTAGATGATCAACACAGTTGTGCAGGGGGTGCTGGTTCGCAACTGGTCTCTCTCGGTAGAAAAAGCACTAATACTAATACTACAGTATTGCATGATAACCATGCATTTGCCTGTAGGAAAAAGCACTAATACTAATACTATAGTATTGCATGATAACCATAAATTTGCCTGTACAAAAATATTTCCACCCAAGAAGTTACTAACTAAAGAGGATGTGATTTGTCATGTTCTATCTGAACCAAATTAGCATACACGTCAATCAACTGATGCTGTAGTCACAGAACTGATACAGCACTGAATATATTGTGATGTACAAAAAAGAATGAAGAAAAAACAAAACTTAATTGATATTCAATTTTCCACTGACAAAATGCTCGCAACAATGCAAGACCATCAGAAACTGCAAAACTCTGATGAAAAGCAGTATTGGATCCTATGTTTCGTTGTTTTTACTAGATTTTGCGCAAACAGAGATTGCTTGTTTAAACTCTATAAGTTACCTAAATCGGCTAGAACAGTTTCTCGTGAACTTTACAGGAAAAAACATGTGTATATTATGCTTACTTCATACGGTTAGCTGAGGGTGTTGCGACAATACTTTGCTGCTGTGCAAAACTTGTCTTCATGCTGTTAACCATCGGCGTATGGCATAGAGCAGCGCTTCTCAAACTGTGGGTCGTGGCCCCAAATTGGGTAGCGAAACCAAATGGCTTGACAAATCAGATATAACAATTTTTGTGAAATTTACAAGAAAATTGAAAGTAGGCCTGCAATGAATCTACTTCTACTGCATTTTTATTTTTAGGTGCGATATCATATTTTATGCTGTCAGTTTTTTACTATGATGCCTGGTTGCACCTATCAAATGTTAATAAAAACCAAGCACAACAACTTATGCGTTGTTACACCATGATTGTTTTACATAGTGACTGGTATTGACCTTAATGCATTCATTCCGACACGAAGGCATGCTTATGTTTAGACCAGCTATGTTCAACCCATGGCCCACGGGCTGTATGCGGCCCAGTCAAAGGTTTCCTGCAGCCCAGTTAAGGTTTTCGCTGTAGTAAAAGTATCCTGAATACTGACAACATGTGGTTTTTGATAATCTCAAATTTGACATTTTTGATGCAGGTGGTCCTCAGTGCCACTATATCACATCTGCCATTGCATTTAGGATTCGAAGGTTTCCATTACTTTAGTATAAGCTAAATTTAGTTTAAGATCAAACTAAGCCATTCAGCCCTCATTAATGTTATTCAAGGTGCGGCCCCGGTTAAGACAGTGACATAATTTTTGGCTCAGTAAGCCATTTGGGTTGGACATGGCTAGTTTAGACTCTAGGGGCTAGGCTAACTGCTTTGACAGCATACCGAGTAGTTTCAACCTAAAATTAAAAGCTTCATCCACAGTTTAAGAAGCACTTTGGACTTTGGTTCAGCAGAAGTTGGATCCACAAATGAAACTTTAGGAGGGCACACACCTGCCATGTCCAAGATGAGTTTGCTGAGTTATTAAATGACAAACATTTACAATTGGAATTTTCAAAACAGAGTTTAGCCTATGTCATTTTTGGATAAGAACAAAAGAAATGAATGCTCAGCCATTTCTGATCTAGCCATTTATAAACTCTTTCATTGGAGGCCTTCGTGTTTCTTTGTGTAGGGAGGCTAGACATTCTGAATATTTATATTTAATTCACAACATGGACAGCATTTGGAGATTTTGGAAATTCATTATAAATATTTTCCTACAAATACCCATAATAGGCTATTATAACTTTTCAACTAAAATTTTTTGAACAAGCTTAACAAACGAAATTGGATCATAAATCATTGTAATTTAATTGACAGCGATAATTCAGAGATGTCGTAATAAAATGTGAATGTAAAAAGTTTGCAGGAAATTATAATCAATTCCATCATTCAGTTATTAAAACATTTTTACCGAAAGAGTAGGCATGAGGCCGGTCAAATTGTGCGCAGCAATTAACGTTTTCTTTCATTTTGATAAATTTTACCATGTGTTTAAGTGAAATAATAAGAAATATGCTTATAAAGCATGCGCATTGGACTTTTTACTGGCCGAAATACGCATGCATAAACCTTGCTGATGTCTGGACTTGTTAATCTCCTCTGGTGCATGATCGATCATGATGGCACATTTTGATGATGTATTTAGATTAATAACATTTGATTTTGTATCTCAAATTGCCCATAAATATTAACAAATATAGACTAAGGCCTATGTGGATGCAACAGTTAACATCCATAATCCACTAACTGCACTACTCTTTTTTGGGACAAAAGCAATGATTGCATATTAGGGTCTTCTAACTACACAATTAACTCCATCTGATCTCACATTATTTGACTGCTTGAACAGCAGGTTGCGCAAATGCGTAGCTTTGGTCGTAAGCAGTGTTGCCACTGGGGTCAGTCTCGTCGTAAGCAGTGTTGCCACAGGGGTCAGTCACGTTAACATCAGATTGCTGCCTTTTTCAAGATCAGATAACCTCAGATTTGTATGTTACCGTCTAATATAAGCTAAATGCTTCTACATTTGGATAACACTAAACGGAGGGCCGGCGGGCCGTGTTTCCAATTCGAAAACATGAATTTGCAGCGGGCTGGCGGGCTGCACGAAAGGGCGGGCTGTGTTGTGGGAACTTTGTTCCCAAAACACAATTTCAAAGAAACCTTGACTAAACACCCCACATTGAATTATATATACGAAGCCATAACCTCAGAATAGGACGAAACCAAGAACTTCTAACCAAGCAACCAAGGCCTCGTGACATTAGAAGAAAGATTAACCGAAGCCATGATAAACTAAAGGTTACAAGAGGCTATGACTTGAAGAAACACAGGCTTAACCATAAGCCTTCTAAGGCACGAGACACGATGAACACCCACATAAACAAAAGATTTGTCGATAGGAAAATAGAAACGATAGGAAAGCGTGGTAGACATCCAACCACGTAAACCACAACAGCTGAAATATAAAGAACAAAGAAAGATCATGTGCAGTCATGTGCAACACCCACCGACACACGAAAGCAATATGGTGACGCAAGTAGCAGATGACTGATGCTTAATCACAACAAAATATAAAGAAAGAACAATAAAACGCCCACCTGCAGGAGAGTCACAAGACCGCCCTAGGACGTGGAAACGAGGCGTTGTCAAAGAACAAACATAACTCAACAGCTATAAAAACAGCCAAAAAACACCAACCAGCTGAGTTGTGTTGCGGCATGAACTCGAAGCAAGAAGACCTAAAGAGAAGCATTCAAGAAGAAGAAAAGAAGGTTCGTCGAGCGGTGTAACTGACGTAGTGTTGGTTATGCTAGATGAATAGCTATGGCAGTTATTCACTCAAAGAAGAAGATTCGTCGAGCCGTGTAACTAACTGACGTAGTGTTGGTTATGCAAGGTGAATAGCTATGGCAGTTATTCACTCCAAGAAGAAGATTCGTCCGTCCGTATAATTAACGTAGTGTTGATTACACGAGGTGAACAGCTGTGACAGTTGTTCACTCCTGTAAGCTTTGCTTACCGCCATAAAGAAGATCACCAAAAGGTGAGAACAATGTGCACTCTACATAGTAAAGTAACGCCGTTATGCCCGCAATTTGTTTTCCTCAGAAAAACATCGAATCCGTGAAACCAAACCCTGTTTATTTCACCAGGTGAACTCTGTTCACTCCCCATCTAAGAAGACTCATCGATTCCGTGAAACTGAACCCTGCTTATTTCACGAGGTGATCTCTGTTCACTCCCTCATCAAACAACGAAGATAATTCAATTAAAGGTAAAGACAATGTATATGAAATAACATTTCTCAAAACTATCATGTCACAGTATGCATATATTATGTTCTTTTCAGAGTACGACAACTGTATCGTGCTATACTAGAACTGTGAAACTCTCCTTCGCAGCACATAACTAGAAGATGATAAGGTTTGAACGATTGCCATCAAAGATAAAAACATCCAACCGTATTATTTTTTCATACTATGAAGCTCGGCTTAAAAAACAAGTCTGACATCTGAACTTTACCGAAGACTGATCTGTAACAATCAAGTACGTTACTTTTCACGTTGCTAAAAATAAAGAAGTTGCAATTAAGTTTGTCTGTTTTAAGATTCTAGGTAACTCACATTCAGGCAAGGTTAAGTGAACTGCTTTCATGATAATCTAGCCTTGGTAAATATCGTCGAACCAATTAGAAATACGATTTCCCTGAAACAGTTTCGGTCTTTTGTTTGTGTGTAAACCACGTGTAACCAAAAAACTTGAAATTACAATGGCACCCAAGCGTGAGTTCTCAACATAGTCAACAAACGATTGCACTTATTAAATAAGCAAATATTTTTTTAACACTATTTTCTACACCTTCATTTTTTCTACAGAGTTCTCTACACTAAATCAGCTGTTCTTCTGACACAAACAAACACACCTGCGAAATGGCAATTCAATTCAATATAGGTCAGTACTCTTATCAGCTAACAACCGTATTTTATAACACAATCATAACATTTTATTTTTCTTACTCTCAAACAACATTCTCTAATATAGATGTCTCAACACTATTTCAATCTATTGGTATCAATCTAACGCTGTACTTACAGGTGTATTGGTGCTGAAACAAAAACTACAGAATTCCAATGGACAATCCAAACATCAAAAATAACAAAGACGTCAAACTGTAAGAACTGACTCATGCACTTTAACATTCGTAGAAGACTATATTCTAATCAGACTTAAATATTTTTTCAGATATAACGCTTACAGAACTCATTTATCTGACACTTAAAACACTACCAGTCATGACTTCATTAATTTTTAATGTGCAGAGATCTTTTCATTAAGTCTGAAAACGCTTTCAAACAATCACTATTTACTCAAGATCTCTGCTGCATTCACAATTCACAGCAAAGTCTTAAGTCACTAACACCGATGAAAGCTTGACATATTGCTACTTTTTGCTAACTCGTGCATTCTCTTTTCTAGACACATTTTAACACTTTTCTAAGAATTTTTCATAGCATAGCACTATGTCAATTTCATAAAAACATAAACTCGCAAAAGACTGTTCTTTGAAAAAACTCTAGATACACTTCTATTCACAAACTTTTTGATTTGCTCAACCTATCACATGCTAGCTACAGATAACGCGACGGCAGCTGAGATTTTTTTCAATACTCCTAGTGCGCACCAAGAAAGCTGACACCAAGCAATGATCATAGATTGCTTCCGTGTTTTGACACGCTGATAACCACCGCGATATCGCTTCCACAGCGTCGCGTGGATAGTAGTTTTGCTTTATGTTTTTCCGACTAGGAGACCGATTGACTTCTACAGTAGTAGAATAATGCACTTCATGATCTTTTCAAAACATTTCAAATGTAACTTCGCTTCTTCAGATAAATTTTACGCACGCTCTCTCCACATATTGAATATGAACAAATATTCAGACCGCAATAATTGCAATACTAACATAAAATTTTTTGCAAATGCATGTTATAACTAAACGAACGCTGCTCACGTTGCTTGTGCACTATGACAAAATAATGACAAAATACTGTAATGCTTTGTGCCATTACAGGAAAGTAACAAACTAACATTTCAAAATAAATACATTGGCCTTTGTCACATAACCTTGTCTTCACGACAATTTATAATTGGCGCAATATCATGACTATAAATCTTTCTACCTTCACTAACATAGAAATGATTCTTCACTTGCTTCACATTTAGATTCATACTAATTCGGTCTCACGTAATGATAAGCAGGCCATAGCATAGGTGATAAACTTTCACGCTGCTTCAAAAAGTATTTTTCTAGCTCAATGTTCGCTGTTTATGCCATGATTCTCATTACATCTCTACAAACTAACCATGCCACGAATCTTTACCAACTAACTAAGACGTTTTCAACTAAGCATGTAAAACCACGCCACATCTGTGTTAGAGATAATTACTGTTTGCAACAAATATGTTTTTGAGACAAGCAACTCAAATGTCTAAATGCTATTGGATGCTATAAAAATAATTTTGACAATCCACCAAGACAACAATATTAGCATCTATAAACTGCACTATTTTTTGTTTTGTTGATACTTCATTTTACAGACCACTAAAAAGGTCTTAGCTCAATGCTTCAGACGATGTGGCATAGCCACAACAGAACCCCAACCAAAAACTCGAATTCTGATAAGTAAAAAAACATTGTCTTTAGTGAAGAAGCATGACTTGTGTTCTGCTGATCGTTTCAAATAATGTCTCCATTAGATTACACAGCCAAATCTACAGATTTTACATAAATAAAACCTATAGTTTCATCAAGTAGCTAAATATTTTTGACAGCATAAATCTCAATTTTCAAATTGTTGTTTGCTTTACTTCTTCTGGTCATTTACTACTTCTTGTGAATAAGGTGACTAAACCCGATTTTTGTAGTATCTCTGAACTTTTCCCCACTAGCAATGCGTTCTTCGTTTTGGCGTCTTAGTCTAAATATTAAAAATGCATATTATTGCCTTTTTTTATAATAACTCAGGACCTCCTGAATGCATTTTACAGTATACAGAATGTATGCAGAACCAATTTCGTACGAGGTGGGGGCGGCCGCCCCTCCAGTCTAAAAAATTCAGGGCAAACTCCGTTTTCAGTGCAAGCTCAAGTTGCTCAAAAATCCTGAAAGATAAAAAATATTTCAATACAGTGAAAAATTTCAGGGCAACTTTTGTTTTTTCAGGACAAGCGCAGGTTGTTCAAAATTCTGAATGATAAAAAATAAATATTCAATACAGTGAATTCAGGGCACACTCTGTTTTTCAGGGCAAGCAAAAGTTGCTCAAACATCCTGAACGTAAAAAGTATATCAAATACAGCGAAAAATTCCATGACAAACTTTGTTTTCAGGGCAAGCGCAAGTTCCTCGAAAATCCTGAAAGATAAAAATATTGCAATGCAGTGAAAAATTTCAGGGCAAACTCTATTTTTCAGGGCATGCGCAAGTTGTTCAAAATTCTGAATGATTCAAAATATATATATTCAATACAATGAATTCAGGGCACACTGTTTTTCAGGGCAAGCCACAAGTTGCTCAAAAGTCCTGAAAGATAAAAAATGTTTCAACACAGTGAAAAATTTCATGACAACGCTGTTTTACAGACCAAGAAAGTTGTTCAAAAATCTGAATGATGAGAAATCAGTGATGGGCCGTCAGGGGAGGGAAGGAAGGAAGTTCCTCCCTTAGCATAATCATGAAATGTGCAAAACGAATTAAGGATCCAAAATAATAAATTGAATAAAAATATGTCTTTTCATGTGAAAAGGTGCAATTATTGGATGATTCTAATCATTTTCATAGTCAATACATCTGAATTTGCGGATTTCTTCTTCAAGTCAGGGGACTGTCACAAAGGGAGGCAGCGACTGCTTGTGCTCCTCGCACCGGGTGGCATTCGCATTGAGCAGTTTGTCACAAACTGTGGTGGTGAGCGCTTGCCGTGCAATCAGCTTTATGTCTACTATATGCTCTCGCATTCCATAGACTGGCACTTACTTGACGTTGTGCATAATATACTGAATATGCAGCGTTGTCACATCAGTAGCTGGTCAGACATGCAGCTTCAGTGGTAGGCAGTGATGAAAGTAGAATAATTTTCTTACCGGAACGATCCAGTATTTGTCAATATCCTCCCAAAATTTCAGCCATAATTATAAAAAAGCAATCAAGAGCGCGTCTACTTTTGGCCCACCCTGTATTGTACATTTTAAAAATACAAAAAACGTACGGTACATTCTGAAAATCGCCGTTTCAAAATCAACCAAAAAGCGTTAGGCTATAGGCTACGTACGGCAACTTGCACTATCTCCGAAAGTGGCTAAGGCAATGCAACTTGAGTTAATTGAGTAGTCTGAATTTAACACCTCATACTATAGCCTACTTGCTAATACTGTATTTGCAATCTACATACCCTAAAATAGCAAACCTGATACAAAGGCTTTACATCGTTTCCAGGGCCCTAGGCTGTTTCAAAGGGGGCTCTTGTGAAAGGTTTGCGATTGATGTCATACAAATTAGTACTACACGCAGGACCGGATTTAACTGATGTGAGGCCCTAGGCTAATCCACTTGTGAGGAACCCTGACCCATTGTTGCGAGAAAAAAAAAGGAAAGCCTCAATCAATTCGCGAAAATCGGAAAATTATGCTTTGAAAGTACGGTCATTAAAAAGTTCTCAATCATTGCTGAAGTGCCCACGATCACTGCGTTTGTTGCTGCCTTCGATGCAAAAGCATCAAATTGCACGGAATTGTTGGAATCCTACTTGGCTGGCGGGAACAGGATTATTAACCACCACAGGCAAACCAACCGAAATCGCCACAATTGAAATATTTGACAAAACACATGGTCTACGCTTTTTATACGAACCACATCTGTGTTTTCTTATCTGTATTGCAAAAAACAAACAGACTGCAGCTATATAGTATGTGTGGCGGCATAAAGACTTTAAAGCACAACGTGAGGACCACGTTGCAACACGCTTATCACGGCTGTAAAAATCTGACACACACGAGCAAAACACCTCACGTAAAACGCACCCAAATGGTACTGTAACTGTAGATTCACGATTCGCGTAACTTCACTCCCCAGGTGAAATAAGCAAGGGATAAAAATCTGTGATTGATTCCTTGCTTATTACTGTGGAGTGAAGTTACTCGAATACAGATATGTGCAAGTTTGAAACATCGCAAAAAGAAGAGAGCAGAGCCCAATCGGCTAATTCCTCTAAAGCCTGTAGAAAACCTAGAGCTTTCAATTGTTCACTATTCGCGTGTTTCTTACTTTTTCAGACTGGAAAGAATCGAATGCAACTAAACTATCGCGTGAAAAGATGTGGAGTTAAAAATCAGAACCGTCGCCAGAAAGTCTTGAATAGGGGGCTTAAATTTTCCCAAGGGGACTTGACATTCTGAATGTTTGATAAAATCTTTACTGATTTGTACTGTTTCATATTTAAATTTGGAAGGGCTGAGCTCACCTATGCCTACCGTGGCGATTGGACTGGTTTAAATTTCGCTTTTGCTGTCATTATTGAAATACGTATCAAGAAATAAAAAGCTACAATCATCAAATCAAGTAAGGCTGAACATAACACAGTGAACAGTTAAAAAGGTTTTGTCCTGCCTTCTTCATAACAAAATTATCTAAGATTTCATCACAATTTGTTTGCCCAAGTTTGTCACCTTTAATGTACCGAATGCTTAGTGTTAACAACCTCTTCTGGAATATTGCGGCGCTTTCATTGATTTTTAATTCTCTTGAATCTTCAAGAGAACCTTTCGCCTGAGCAATTAGTGACCATCAAGCTAAGAAATAAGGCTTCGTGTGGTTGCATAAACTAAAAAACACTAATCTAAAGCATCAGACCCAAAAGCGCTTTTGTCATTTTTTTACTGTTTCCGTGTCTCGTTGGGGAAGAGTTCTGCGGTTGCCAGTTGTTAAAGTCGCTTTTGCTTGCTATTCAATATCAAGATCTTCTTTGATTTGCTTAGCATGGGAGCAGTACAAACTTGCGCAAGTACTCAATAGCAATCTCATTTCTGAATGACTTACTGAAGAAAATTCAAATGGAACAAAATCACATTTAAAAATACGAATCAAGCTATACGCGACACAAACGC
>Ga0210059_1008994_pt1 | contig 15650 bp, 11 predicted proteins | sample Ectturendosymbi2_FD_188042 | JGI IMG/M metagenome (GOLD analysis project Ga0210059, IMG submission 188042) | Ecteinascidia turbinata endosymbiont from Florida, USA - Sample 2 (SPAdes) (version 2) | ecosystem: Host-associated > Tunicates > Ascidians > Unclassified | place: Key West, Florida... | reverse complement strand
ATATAGAAAGGTTAACTATTTCCCTATGACAATCTGGAAAGAGAAAAATGAATAAGGTCATCGATAAAGGTTTTAGAAGCTGCCGCTTTGTTTCAATAATTGTGAAACACCCTGTATATTGATTTATGCATTCTCCCCTCTCAATCAAGCTCCTTGTTGTTAACCATGTACTACTATCCCTTAATCCGAACAAATCGAAATGTTTTGATAAATAATTTGCCTTGCTGACTTCTTAAATTTCGCTAAATCTCTTGCCACTTTTTTCAGCTTGCTTTTCAACTTCATCGTAACGACTGCCACTTTCCTACAGCTTGGAAAATTGCCTCTGTAATTCCTCCTCACAAATCTGAAACTTTGCATGATGTGAAATGATGCAGATCGATTTCTATTCTTCCCTCTCTATCTAAAGTTTTTAAAAGTTAATTCATGCACACCTATAGAGTTATATTAAGCCAACAATTGGCTTAATAATAGCAATACTGGATTTCGTAAATATCACTCCACTACATCTAATATAATAGAAGTTGCTCATAAGCTTCTCGTTGCCAAAGACAGTGGTTGCTCATCGAGAGTTGTGTTTTTAGATATTTCTAAAGCTTTTGACAACGTCATGCGTTCCGCTCTTTTCAAGCTATGTAAGCTTGGCGTGACAGGTTCTCTTTATAACTTACTGCAGTCCTACCTATCAGGTAGGTCGCACTTCGTACGTTTAAGAGATCGTTGCTCTGATCATTTACATACAAACTGTGACGTGCCTCAAGGATCCGTACTTGGTCTGTTGCATTTTGTAGTATATGTTAATGACTTTGGTACAAACATTACATCTTCAATTTCCGTATTTGCTGATGATGCTATACTTTTATGTTCTTCTAAAAACCCCAGTGCTTCACGTACTACGTTATCCAATGATTTGCGTCAGTTGGGTATGTGGTTCGATTTGTGGAGTGTTACTTTTAATGCTGCAAAAACCCAAGTACTTCCCTTTACAAATAACCCATCTCTTCAACCTCCATTACAATTCTGCAACCAAGCACTTACTGAAACTGTTTCTCACGCGCATCTAGGGCTTATTTTTCATGAGCCTCTGACTTGGTATTTCAACATCTCAACCTTGCATCACGGAGCTATGTCAACAAAATTAACGCGTTGAACACGATTAAGAACTTTCTTCCCAGGTATTCACTTCTTGTCCTTTATCATGCATGTATTTTGTCCATCCTTGACAAGGGTGTTATTATTTAGGATACCTGTACGATTACTGACTCCAATCTTCTCGAAAGCGTTCAAACTGCTTCAGCTAAACTTATCCTCAGTTGTCTCAGGACCATATCCCACGAGATTATTCTAAAGTAATTAGGTATTACCCCATTGTTTGTCCGTCGTCATTTTCACATTCTTAAAGCCTTCCGTACCATCTTTTTCAGACCATGCCCATCCTTCATATCCGCCCTTGCTCCCAAATTTTTAAAAAATCTTTCCAACCACTCTTCACGTTTCCATATGAATGTTCAGCTACCCTCCTGTAAAACACATTCCCTACATAATTCTTTTTTCCATAAAGCTCAGCTCTGGAGTTCTCTAGCCACTGCCTTCATAATTTAATTTCACGTTAATTATGCTCCAAAATATCAGATTTATTCCTTACCAAGAAACTACTGCCTGACATTTGCACGGTTGCAATACAAACGCAACTGCTATCTTGTGTATTGAACATAGATGGCCATTTCAATCAGATCTTTCAATATGGTGCTATTAAAACTGAAGTTCACATATTTTTTGAATGTCCTTCCACCTATACATCACGCCAACCAAATGGTGGTCACAAATGTTCCTACGATTCTTGTTGAAGGAAATATATTTTCCAATCGCACTGAACTAATCAAAATACCTCCCTTTTTTGGACATCTTGAACTATCTAAAAACCCGTCCCTATGCCTGTTTAAGCAGACTTGTTTGTTTTTTGTCAAAGCACCCAGCCTTTTATATGACCTCACCATATACCGTGTTTTCTGTTTGCATTGTTTTGTATGTGTGTGTGTGTGTATGTGTGTCCCTATTTGTGTTAAACCTTTGCGTTGTCAATGACCATTTCATGCCTTGGCCTGCCATTATTGGCTGTTTTCTGATAAATAAATAAATAAATAAATAAAATGAAACAGAGGACGACAAAATGTTCCTATATCGCGAATGCTGTTTTCCGAATTGTGGAAAATCATGGTGAATAAAGTTACTTTCTTAGGTTTGAGGGAGAGCGATCGCCGCCCTGGATCTGCCAGTGGCATAAGCGGATTTCTACGCATGTGTGTGCATGGCTTCACAAAAAATATGCAAAGCTTTAATGAGCTCCAAGAATATTGAAAAATTAATTGTAGTCATTGTTTCTGAAATGACTATTGTGGTGAAGAGCATTTTCTCAAAATGAAAAATAATTTCAATGTTTCCACTTATTCAGCTAACACTACAACACAAAAAGCAATACAAAACTTCAAAAGGCCCAAAATCGAAGATTCTAAATAGTAAGAGGATTAAGTAGTGCAACAAAATATGCTAAGGCCAGTCGTGGACTCAAGGTTGGGGAAGCCCGAGGCAAGGCCGAAGAAGGGGCCCTCTGATGAAGTCATCATACTCAGCAAACCGTGATAAGACCTTTTGATCAAGCCTAAGAATTAGATATGTGGGCCACCGAAGGATACATTCCTGAGACTACGGAATGGCTAACATACCAGAAAATACAAAATGGCATTCCACTGGCGACTTCTACCACGGTATGCCCTTCTCTAACAATTTGGCTAGAAAGCTTTGGCGAGCTCTGTGTAATGTTTATAAAAAATTACCAGTGTTCATTCATTGACTAAAGGTGCACTAACAAGCAAAAAATATTTTACTGCAATTTGCAATAAACTTAATCAAAATCGCAAACTGAGTTTGATAGAGAAAAAAACAGGTCTATATTTGAACACAATAAAACTTGAGATTTCGCATACACTACATGTGCTTTTAAAGCAGGAGCCTTTTTTGACAGTCTTACACACTATAATACGAGGATCTTCATTCTCTGACAGTGAAAAAATTGTCATTTCTTTAAAACATACTTTTCTTATTTGATATGGACTTCTCCGAAATTCTTGAAACAAATTTTAACCGAATGTTTTGGTATTTAAGTTGGTTGGAAGATTTTCCTTATTAACACATTAGAGATGCTGGGGGGCCCCTTTGACCGTAGTGTACTTACGTGTCACGATTGCTATTGTGAACCGCTTTGAAAGCAAAGTACTTATGCATTAAAGTTGCTACTGAGGACCCTTTAAAAGCAAAGCACCCAGACATTGCAGTTGCTGTTGGGGCCCTTTTGAAAGCAGAATACTTGCTTCGGAAATGTGATCTGCTTCGGAATGTTTCGTGTGAGTGGATAATGCGTTTTTCATCAAAATGAAGAAAGTTCACGTGCAAAGCACCTAGAGGGGAGCCCTAAAAATGAGGGCCCGAAGCAAGTGACTTGCTCGCCTCCTCTTACCTCTCTAACGACCAAAGTCACAGATATCTAACGCTTCACATTTGTTTCTTTCTATTGTCAATGAAACAGGTTTTCGCGCTACTATCCACATCAACAGATTTGTTGCGTTTCGGACTCAAACCTTGCAATTGAAAATTTTGAAAAATCAGTAAGAGTGAATTTCAAGACACGCTTGAGTTCCTCTTGCTTGAGGTTTACGAGTACCCATTGTTGAGTGGCTTGGGCAGGGTGTTGTTGGGGTTTGGGGTGCGACTTTTGAGTTTTTAATCAGTTCAGAGATTGAATAAGCATAATAAGCTTCATGGAATAATTTTCGGACAGAAGTTATTAGCCTAGGTCCAAAAGAAACAAATCTATGCATGTGGTCGTTTAGCACCTTATCTGCCGGTGTTTTTTCAGTCCAGCACAACAGTTTCCACGTGTCTTTGCAAGTCCATATCTCTTACACCAATTGCGCTAGAGAGCCGTCCAAGCTCTCGAAAGACTTGGCACATGCTCGAATCCCCAATGAAAAAATTTGTCTTTTGATTTTCGGTTTTGGAAGTTTTGTGAGTTACGTCATAAGTGGAGTAGTTTTGTCTTTTTTGGCCCACTTCATCTGGCCCTAGGCCCGAACAACTAGATGGTAGCATTTCGCTCAAGCATTTTTAGGAAACTAGGCTGAAATCCGAATCTTTTGATACTTTGGATGACTTGCTGGGGTTTCAAGTTAAAAAATTATAATCCAAAACAACAAATAATAAAAGCGACTGTACAGTCTAATTGCTTTAGGCTTGTCGAGTTCAGAACAGCAGTTTCACATATTACTGGACGTATAAAACTATGAGTTTATTCAAAGCAGGTCCTTTACCTTAGAGGGCATTGCGAGGAAGGGCCCTCTTTATTATTGCCTTTATTCCAGGCGGGTCCGTAATCCTGGGGGATGTTCAGGGGCAAGACACCCCCAAATTTTCTGTTAAAAACGTTTTTTTTCAAAAATGCAACAAAACGAACCATTTGTCTTAAAAATGTATTTTTAGCCACCACAATCTTCAAACTGGGCTGGAACAGCTGATTATAAGCACAAATACGTCCTAAAATTAGCACGTTTATGGACCATTGTAGCAGATTTGTAACGTTTCAAAAAATGGGGAGCAAAAATATCTTTTTACAAAAACTTTGCACCAGCGCAATTTTGATGCAATTTGTACCAAAAGCAAACACCCAGAATATTTTGGGAGCTAAGACAAAAATTGCGGTGCTTAGAGGGTTAAACACAACACTTATTAAGCCTAATCTTACCTCGTATAAAAACGCCTTCTCTGGATTCTGTGTACACTGCAAAACAAGACGTTAATCAGTAGCTGTTGACACTGTAGTGTATATAGATGTGAAAGCAGTAGCGTAGAACGTTCAAATTTTGGATAAATACAGAAACTTTTCAAGCTTCTGATGGAGAAGCTTTACAGGATTTAATCAGGAATTCACACTCACTTTCTGGAATTCCTGAGCCAGTTAAAAATATTGATGCCGTACCTAAATCTTAGGTTGATGATATTTTTTGTAAACGGAGCATCAAATGATATATCAGTGAATAATTTTAAAAATACCAACATCGCTTTGCCTGTTGCTGGGTCAGACGCAGCGAACAAAGAATATGTGGATAGGTTTTTTGAAACTGGGGTTGAACAAACGTTACAAATGAATAGTTTTAGAATTTCTGGTCTTGGTGCTCCGATAAACAGTCGAGATGCAATTACAGGTAATAAAAATTACGCAGACGAATTATTCAATTATCTCAGACGACATTTAATTCAAATCGATGTTTTGAACGAAGAGGAAATTGTTTCTACGCCCGACGTTTTTCGTTTAATCAGAAAAGAAAGTGAAACGACCGACGACTCTAGAGCTGGAGTCGAAGGAAGTGAAACACAACCACAAATCTCAACCAACAGGTAATGCGAGTTAAAATTATTTTTCCTGTACTGTGTTTGGCTTACAGATTTCTAGATATCTGGAACGGTGATCGGATAGAAAACGCAGTTACAAGGTGAAGCCATTTCTTAGCGACGGTGTTCTGTTTGAGAACGTGGTTGCTAGGCGAAGCCATTGCTTAGTCGCAAAACCACGAGTCAAGATTTGGAAATGTAATCAATATATATGGTTTCATAAGGTAATTGTTAACTCTGTGTCTGCAGTGTCCGCACAGATTCTGTGGTAAAAATGACAGAATTCTGAAACCACTCGCACCACAAATGACAGATTTCTGAGACCGCAACCCTGCTGACAAAACCAACAGTATATCTGAACAACCATTTAGCAAACTGTTAGATAACTTAGACGTATAAAAATGGAACAATACCTTCAGGAATCTTTTGTGGTATGGTTGTGACCGGTTGTGGTTGGTTAGGCCTATATCTGGTTGAGACTGGTTTTGATTGGTTATATCTGGTTGTGACTGGTTGTCACGTTTTGAATATAGAGAATATTTTTTGTGAAATGAATTGAAAATATATAGTATTTCCATCGTCTATGGAAAGAAATCCTTTCTCAGCACAGAATCAGACACTAAGACCTTACAGAGTATAAATTTCACCTACGAAGTAGGCATCATCGCTTCTTATTCAAATAGAATCCAGCCAACACCGAACCGTATTTCTATCGTAGTAGATATCAACTGCCCGTTCCATGATTAAATTGCCTGTGAAGTTCAGAGACTAGGGCAAAATTCAAATATGAGAAGATTTTAACCAACTGTTTGGGAAGTTTCCATGATAGCACCCACAAAAATTGTTTAAAAGACTTTTTTTATGAACTTTGCCTCAGTCTGCGAAATTTAGGGGAGGTTGGCTTGGAACCATAAAAATTCAATTTAGGAGGGGGCTGGCTGGGAACCGCAAAAATTCAGAAACATTTTTTGAATGAATTTTTCCCCAGTCTGTGAAAATTAAGAGATGACTAATCATGTTGGCTTGACAGTTGATATCTACTTATATGAACGAAAGGGTAAAAACAGTTGATAGCAAGCACTGACACTGAGTGATATGACAAGTCCGACTGAAACACGTGAACCGAACATACTGCCTGCAAGGGGTATATAAGTACTACACACTTCAAAGCAATAAAAGAGTGAGGTACTGAAGTATAGTGTTCCCGTAGGAATGATGCACTGATGAGAAACTTCTAACAGTGAAATCTAACCAACAATGCGAATGCTTCTACTATAACCTTATCAATCACACCCAATTGTGTATAGCAATCTTCAGATACAAAGTGTAGTCGGTACCAATAGCAGGTAGCCATTAGAATATCACTAACTGAAACACTTGTGCAAAACCTACTGACTGCAAGGGCTAAATCATTACTCCACACTTCAAGATCAACACAACACAAGGTTGAAGTGCCATCGGCGTTACTGTTACAGGGACCCAAAATATACAATAAGACAACATATTTAATGAAAATTTCATTTCACAGTGACAAACTGAAAAAATGGCGAAATTTTGTGAAATGGCCAAATGTGTTTTTTCATGGCCAGAGCACTTCATGGCCAAATATTTCGAAATTGGCCAAGAAATGTCCAATCTGGCAATCCTGATACGTCCAACGTACCGCGCGGGTCGACGTTCGATGTTGCAAAGGGCACATCACGCCAGCACGCACGACGTCCGTTCAATTAAGTGTGATTAGCGCTGCAATTTCAGACAAACCCTTCTAAGGGCCGCAAATGCCACGATCGTGACCCTTAATTTATGAAGGACCATAACTCGCGAACGGATTGAGTTAGAGAATCAGTGAAGACATCCACAAATCCGTAAGACAGCAACGCAACTTTTGAGATAGGACCCGCCCACCTGCGACGACATTGTGACGTCGTTTTGGGGGGAAACCCATTTTTCACGTAGGCTAGGAAAACCAGTTGCTCTCATTAACAAAGCCAAAGACCTCAAACCAAACACGTTTGAAATAAACTTTCTGCACAAAAATTCGGTAAAGACGTTACCTTTGCGATAATGATCAAAAAAATCAAATTTTTCCTGGTGTATGATCGCACGGAGCAATTTCCAAAGCTTTTGGGGTGTTCTTGAGGTTCAAGTCACTTTTCTGGCAATTGGTACCCACGAACCCCACCAAAGTTGCAGAAAAGGTGTTTTTGGGTGTCTTATACAATCCCACTAAATTTCAAGCCAAAATATATTCAGGAAGATAATATATCTGAAGAAAATAAAAAATCAACTCGGTGGTGGAGTCATATTCTGGGGCTGTTTTTGGCCATAACTCCCAAACCCCTTAGGCTAGTAGGCTAATCAAGGTGTCCAAAACTTCAAAATAGCTCCTAGAACACGTTAAGACAGAATCTAAGTCTAAACCCCTGTAGTTTATATATGGACCCCAAAACCTGATCTTGAAGTCAATTTTCCCCAACTACACCTATTTCCCCCCCAAAGCGGCCGATCCGATTTTTTTGTCAGGTTCCTATTTTGGAATATTTCCGGCAGATTTTTTTGACAGGTTCCTATTTTGGAATATTCCTATTTTGGAATATTCCGGCAAACGCAAAAAACGGATCGGAAGAGCTAAACGGGAAGCGGGGCAACGAGCTTTTTGTTTTTTTTTGAAATTTTCCAAAAATCAGAAGCGCAAATATAAAATGTGGATTTTTTTCAAAACTTTGAAAGGTAAATGTATATTTGCGTCACGTTCTTGAGATTCCTTGCTCTTTTCCGCGTCCAGGGATATTTTCAGTTGTTCTCTAGCCCAATCCGTTCAGGAGTTATGGCCGATCATAGAATCCAAGACCTTGATTGTAGCAGGAGCGGGCCTTTTAAGCTGCGGGCAGAAATCAAAATCCGCTACAAGGCTGAATCCCAACCTTGCATATCTGTCAGCAGTTTACTTGGTGGCAGAGTAAAACTCCATCAGCTGAATATCTGGTCGTAATAAATAAGAAAAATTCCTCAGGTATTAAGGGCGAAACCAGTGATTGCCTCTTCAGAAGTTGTTTAGGTTACCATCCGATGTGAGTAACGTTTCTGCTAGTAACTGCTCACTAAATCGTCTGAAATTGTGATTGTTGTTTATTTGCCGGTTTTCTCATGCTAAGAGCGTTGACTGCAAGAACTACTAGAAAAAGTGTGGTATGTTATTTTCAAAAAAAGTGTGATACATTCTTTTACTTTTGTGTACTAGATACATTTCATTTTCCAGTCAACTTGAGACACATCAAGACAATTGATATTTTTATTGTGTGAAAACGAAGAAGAACTGGATCCGGAGCCATGTGACGAAAAAAGAGAGCAGTGGAGCCGGAGTTTGCCTAGGAAACTCAAGAGCTCCGGAGCTGGAACCCAAGTCATGTTCACGAAATGGATAAGCTCAGGATCCGGAGTAGCTTGGCTTCCCAGCCCTGGTTTAAAAGTTATATTGGCCCTGATAGATTTTTAGAAATGTATTGCAACTGGTATCTCCAACGCAATAAAACAACAAACTAACATTTTAATGGCATTTATACTAAAATGCCGCGAAAAAGTTTTGAAAACTCCGAATTAATTGAATTAAGATACAGAAATTTGTAAGAGCAAGACGTAGGACATACCAAAATACAACTTCACGCAATGAAATTAACTTTGCATATTTTGTTGTTCATACTTTAGGTGCATGCAATATCGTGAAATTGATGAAATATGTAATACAATAAAAAACACACTCTGTTGGTCAATGTCCCTCCTAAGGTGTGCAAAGGTGCAGTGCCACCAGACCATTTGCGCAGTGAAATGTCATTCTCGCGCAGTTGCAACATTCTAAACTCAAAAGTAAAAAATAATTAACTGTTTCTTGGTAGAAGCAGAGCGTTGCTGAGCATATGGCAAAGCACTTTCAGAAGCTATTTGACACTTATTCTTATAATTCGCAAAGTTTGTAATTCATTGGTAACTCGGCTAACTCAGGCTTAAAATGTGCATGCTCACTAAGACAAAACTTTCCTCGAGTAAACTTTTCTTAGACGAAACACTCATGGTGGTTACCCAAGTTGTGTCCGGATGGATCAGTTTCTTCGCTAATTCGATTGCCTCTTTTCCGAAATCGTCTCTCAACTCCTTATTTTTCATGATTTCTTCTAGCATATCAATCGAACCTTGTTCATGCTGCAAAGATTGTTCCGGTTAGTTTGACCAATAGTTTCACTGCGCATAGACAAGTGCTTGTTCACATGCAAAATTTCAGCAAATAGCCCACACACTGCAATGTCTTTCCCCTTAACAAGATGAACTTCAACATATTCAAAGAATTTTGAAGCATTTTGAAATAATGAAAAAGTTTTGTTTGTAGGCTACGTTCTGAATGGCATAGTGCTGTATTTGGTTAATGTAACTCATTTCGTTATTTCAGGATCATGAATCAAAACAAGATCTACACTTTTCGTAGAACAGCGGTTTTTCGGTCTAGTTTCCCACCAAGGCCAATAACCAAATTTGAAATTTTCCCCTCAATTTTTAGTGGCTATGTTTTACGGAACGTTATGTAGCCTGTAGTGGATAATTTACCTCTGTGGTGTGTAGATTCGTAAAATAGACGTAACAAGAAAATGGATTTCACTCATGGTTTTCACTTGAAGATTTCACTTATTTACATCATATCGCATAACATAAAAGTAAGTGCCCCTTAATGTGATTTTTGCGACTGCTTTCTTTTCGTTAACATTAAAACGCGAGGATTATTGGTAGAAAGCCCACAGCGTATGTCATCCTCCAATTCCAGTTTGCTGCAAGTTTTGGCCTTAATATCAAGACCACAAAAATTGTACGTTAAGGCATTTATGTCACTTTTTTGTTAACCTAACTTGCTACAATACAACATAACCTAATCTTTACCGAAATCTAACCGTGATTAACTAAAATCACCTTTTTTGCAACTGATTTCTTCTAACGGTTAACCTAACTGCCTATCTTTAGCGACCGGTGACTACCTTTAACGGCAACGGTCGTTATTCAGTTGTGAATTTCTGAATTTAGTTCAAAGCTGAAAACGTAATAATTGCAAAACAACGCATTACTTCTTTTAGGTGTTTGTTTACTGTAAATAAGTGTTTGTTTAAAAAATTAATTTTGTGACTAAACCACCAGATTTTCTTCGTTAAAAATTGAAGTAAAATTTGAAGTAATTTCCCACTGTGTAAAAAACAGAAAGAATTTCACACTGGTGTGATATTTCCCACCGGTTAAGAAACACTGATGTAGAAATTCAGGCAAAACCAAGACGTCTTCAGCAAGAAGGAATGGTTTCATAAAAAAATACGTAAAATATATTTTCTTGCCAAGGTTTGTTTAAAATAGAAGCAAGCAGTGGCAAAAACTTTCGGAACTGTTTCTTTTTTTCAAAAATATATCATTCACGTCTAGATGTACTGGAATTCAACTGTTAAATGGGGAAATTTTTCAATTGCCAGTAAATGCTTCACCGTCCTTATATAAAATGCTTGCAAACTTATTTATTCACAATGTTTAATGTTTTGCATTCATTGCCAAAGCTGCTTTCATTCTCCCTGGCTAAACGAGACAACATGTACTATAGCACTAACCCAAAATTCTTCCCTAGGAATAGGATCAACGTTTTCGTTTGGTTTACTCATACATGCAAAGAAATTACGGTCGTAAACGATACTAAACTGATATATATCACATGCTACGATATACGATTCTTTGATACCTATGAAGTAATTTACCTTCCACTCCTTTTTATATCTGGGCATGAACTTCCCATCAAACACATGGGAGAAGGGTCCATGTCCTGAAATGTTAATGACGTTTCAAACGTTATTTGGTAAAATTTGGTATATTTCATCCAAAACTGCTTTAGAGCCGTGTAGTGATAAACCACATTTGTGAACTGCCATACACTGAAAATTAGCAAGACTTTTTTCCAGATATTCAGAAAACATTTGCCTTAAACAATTCTTATAATGGTATGAAAAAATGTCCACGGTCGAGTCATAACACCGCAGATCTGTGGACTATAAAGAATTGCCACGCATATTTTATAAAAAAAAATTATTTCACAAGCTAGTACTGGTAATGTATGTCAGGGGTGGGAAACCATGCGGCCTGCGGGCCAAATTCGGCCCGCGTGAACATTTGATATGGCCCGCATTATTATTTTCGGTACCCATTTTAGAGTACAAAATCACGTCAACACGATTCTCCATGATAAACAGGTACTTAAGGGAGGATGTAATAAAAAGCCTCCATCCCTCATAGTAAAATAAACGTAGAATTTTAGGGTACTAAGTTGTTATTTGCGGCCTGCCGGCAATAATCCACAATTTATGCGGCCCGTAATAGTAAATAGGTTCCCCACCCCTGATGTATGTGATAGCCATTTGTACTTAAGGAAAAATGCACGATGTGCAAGCTGTTTCAGGTTATGGTTGCTACATTGCATCTTTTAAAAAAAGGTACAGCAAGAACTCAAATTTAAATATTTGCTGTTGCAGTTTTTACTCAAACGATCTCGATTCCTGTGGGAAAAATATTTTGTAATATCTTGGCTAATCATGAAAACGCTGGTGTTGGAACCTCTCGGTCGGCCAGGCATTGAATGCGTGATGCACCACTAACGAGATGCCCGCTAGAAATAAATGGCGCGGACAAGCAATAACGATGTTTGACCAGATTGGTAACCTCTGCAAGATAGTAGTTAGGATCTTTTGACACAGTGAGACTGAGTTATGCGTGAGTGAGCTTCTTTATTTTGGCTTACTTGGACAAAATCAAAGACATTTCAAACATAAGATGTGAACATATTAAACGAAAGCTCAAGACGTCTCCAACTGATAGTGCAACTGCAAACAATAATAGTGGCTTTCACCTTCTCGCGCGTGTTTTTACAAGGCGTATCGCGCCATCGCGCACGAGGTGCGTTCGATCAAATAATTTGGACTGCACTCTCGGAAACCACGCTCCGGGAAAAAAAAGTCGCCGCCACAGTGTCGTCGTTGGGAAATATCTATTATTGCTTGCTGCCGCAGTGTGAAATCTTTCCGATGGCAAAACTGTACTTTCAAATTCAATACAAGTCTACATTGCACACAAAATTATAAATGACTTTATTAGAAGTATTTCCAACAAGCATTTCAAATACGAGAACATAAGAAACTTCGTCAGTCTACCAGCAATAGTTCAAGTCAAGTAAAGTCACTACGCTGAAACAGCTGTGAGCTCAAATGCCATTTCATTGAACCAACGGTATTGTATAGCGAGACGTTAAAAATGTTTAATTCTGCATTTGCTTGCCGGCATTGTCACAGTTTGCCTCATGTCGCCGTTATATTTAGGGTTCTAACATTTTGCGTGCTGCTTTCGCTTGCACTTATTTATCCTTGGTGTATCATGTTAATGCTTGGATAATTTCATTTCGCGATGCGTAATTAGGTTGTCAACGCAGTCAAAGAAGACGGAAAAAATGAAATGCAATTCTTGGCAACATCGTAACTAAAAAAAGTAGCAAATTTTTATCTCTAAAATGCACGCCAACAGCAGGTGAGCAAATCTAGTAGCTGAAAACTGGAAGAAGTTTAAAGATATTATCAGTTTAATGTTGTCGTTAGCACATGTTGGTGTGGATGTGTAAAACAATGAATTGAAAATCGACTCAATGAATGAAATTGAACTTGTCTGTGAAATAATGCGCTACAGTACATGATTGCAAAATTGCAGTAAATAATATCTCCTACAGTCCATGGGTCAGTAAACTTAGTTCATTTCATAGGTTGAAGAGGACACAGTAAGCCGGAGAAAAAAAACCAGTAGACAGGCTATTTAGGTTTAACCAAAGACTAATAGGCCTCCATATCCTTTGATCTGGGGACCCTGGCCTCTTGGTTGAGGACCTTTTACATTTTGACTGGGACCCTTGTCCTTTGACCATAGAGTAAGCAATTTATATTTCATCATATTTCAGCTTGGGTTCTTATCTTTAGGTTGAAACTCCAAATGTGTTAAAGGACATCATTAAACCAAATCAAGTTTTATTGTGTAATATTTTCAAACTAAAAATTGGGACCCCTCAAAGCGTGTAAATTGAAAATAGGGGCCCCCATTTTGCAAACATTTGCACACCCTGCACACTTACTAAGACCACTTCTGCCCCTTTGATAAAACCAGTTAATGCTGTTACTTACGCGTGGTCTATATTAAAAATGGCTATCATCCGCTTTGAGGACCAAAAATCGTTGATGTTTCATGGAATTTATCACAATACTAACCGACATTTTTGCATAACAACTGAAATGCAAAACGAATGCACCTTTGTGTAAAAAGCGTTGCTAAGGGCGCGATAATTGCAACTAGCATAGTTTTGATAGAGTGAACAAACATGTGGTGGTTCACATTAGCAAGATCCTATGTTGCCCTGTGGCAGTCCCGTTGCCCCGGGTTTTTGGTAGGCTTTAATAGCTCAAAACAAGCTGTAAGCCTCCCAAATAAAAATATGAAGTACTATCAATCAATCGAGTTTTTGTCAAATTTTATAACATAAAACCTCCTTGCACTAACGTAAAGCCTCCCTATTAAAGACTTTTTGGCGTCGGTTCTGCCCTGTGGCGTGGATTCTAAAGTTTGTCTTTTTCAAACTAGACCACCAGTGGGTAGTTTCGTACTTCGCTATTTTGCTTTCATCCTATACACACAAAGGTCATGGACCCCTAAAAATCTGTCTGTGAACTCTTCAAGGTCCATGGAACCCCAGCTGGGAACTACTAGTAGAAGTCATCCTGTGATATTAATAATTGTTCAGAAATTTGTTTTGCTTTTGAAATGGTAAAGGTTGAAGTGACAGTTCGCTTGACGCATACTATCATTCCAAAGATGTTTTTCCTAATAGCAGCCTCTCTCACTTCGTAGATGTTGTACGATGCTTCGATAACGTGGATGATTTGGCTGACTCAATATAGTGTCTACTTTCATACTCTGCGACTCAATTAAACGCTTGTATTTGCCTGATAATATATGTGAACCGTATGCAGTAACGTAAATGAATACTATATGCCTTGCTAAAAAGATTAGTTAGCTTCAGTCAATGCAACAATCAGCCTCCAAACATTAATGATCAGCATCTTCATTTTTGCTGATCCAGTTACTCGTAACCTCACAACATCATTGAACGTTATACCACTGCTTTAAATTGGTTTATCTGAAACACGACGTCTAAATAACGCAATAAGAACAAAAAGTATAACGACATGAAGCAAACTTACGTAGACCAACTGACAGACAAACTGGTCACTTCAAGCGAGATGACTGGACTACCAGTGAGCTCGTGGCCACCATTCAACTACGAACAAGCGCATCACAAACGGCCGCCAGCATCGAACCAAATCACACGATTCAGTACAAACAATTGCTAAGTTCGCACCCACTGCCTACTTTCGCACAAACAGCTCATAATTGCTAAGTTCGCACCTACCAGCTAAGTTGGCACAAACAGCTCAGATTGTAGTTGCGAACTGTACAGCAATCAAAACACACTGTTAAAGCAGACTGCGTGTTGAGCTACCACTTTAAAAAAGTAGAGTACAATGCCTTTGTCCACATTTTCGATTAACCAGGGCTGCAAATTTTTTGATTATTTTGTATAGAATACTTTGGTAGTTTTCATTGTCTTATAACTTGAAATACATCTTGCAAAAACAGACGACGCAACATTTTGATTGATCTGCTTGAATGACTATGATAAAATAAAGCCACTAGATTTTAAACCATGTGAACGTCTTGAGGATAAAATTTTATAGATTTACAAATACATTGAAATTCGCTTTACAGATGGCTTTACAAGTGCTTAGTGTACAAAATATAGATGGGCAACGTCCTAAAATCATTTATGGGTCAGTAGGCTCTAATTGAATTGAGAACAAAAATTCAAAAGCTCCAGGTTTGCTACAAGCTTTCAAGCAATCAGCGACCTGGACTCTACTTTTTAAGACTTTGCAATGATTCGGTCTTGCACACATCTGTACTCAAGCAATTAGTCTTCATGAAGGAGAGCAATTACTGTAAAGGAGAACATTAGTGTATATACCTAAATAACATAAAACAGGATTGGGAACCTATGGCTCGCGAGCCAGATGTGGCTCTTTTGATGACGGCATCTGACTCGCTTGATA
>Ga0210059_1008993_pt1 | contig 15651 bp, 10 predicted proteins | sample Ectturendosymbi2_FD_188042 | JGI IMG/M metagenome (GOLD analysis project Ga0210059, IMG submission 188042) | Ecteinascidia turbinata endosymbiont from Florida, USA - Sample 2 (SPAdes) (version 2) | ecosystem: Host-associated > Tunicates > Ascidians > Unclassified | place: Key West, Florida... | reverse complement strand
AACACATGAAACTATTCAAGCCATTAAACACCACATGTGATTGCCTGGTCCGTCAGAAAAGGTTTTCATCAGTCGGTTCGTAGAACGAAAGAGCAGAAAACGAGATTGCAATGTTTAGCTAGCGCGATGCCGAAACCTGTCCTGTATTGCCATCAGGACATCAGGCGAGATATGAAAAGCGCAAAGCTTCTAAGAAAAAACGTAAGGATCTGGTAGTGTTAGCAAAAACGCCGTGACTTAATCGCTTTTTCTAGCTAAACATTCAAGCAGCAACGTTAAAGCAGTGGCGTTAACCAGAGCACCTGGAAATTAAGGTGAAAATCAAGACATTAGCTTGGAAACGAGTTTCACACTCAGTCTGGCTGGCCGTATTGACATGTTCTTTTTCCGGTGTTTTTGTTTGTAATCTCAGGTTTCTGCTTAATGTTCGGGTGAATGTTGTTTCTTGCTGAGTCACTCTGTAGTCTGCTTAGTCAAAATACACCCAAGTATCCATATCACAAATTCCCTTCTCGGAGCTAACTGTGGCCTGTATGAATTTGGGAACTTTGCTATTCAGCGAAAGCATAACTTTTACAAACGATGGCGTCATATGGGCCCTCCAGTAAATATTGCCACGGGCCCCCCTACCCTTTAATCCGGCATTGGACGTAATAGCAAGAGACTTTCTTGTTTTGATTATTCACTTGCTATCATGTTATATTCGAGCAATGCGGTGGACAATTAATATGTCTCGAGGGCTACTTTGAGACGGTCGCGATTAACGGAGAGATGTACCTTCTAATGCAATTGAAACAAGCCGTTGGAAATAGAAGCAAGTCTCAGTTGAAATAAGCCTCAGCACTACTGTAACATTTACTCTGATTATTTGGAGAAATTTTCACATTTGAAGATTTCACCTGAATGTTTCTTAGGGCCACTGCAAGAGCTGAGGCGGGCCAAATGTGGCCTGCAGGTGGCTAATTTCCCACCCCTGGTGTAGCTAGATAGATGTGTGAAGCGAGAACTTTGGAATGCGTTTCTTACACCAGAAAATAGCAGATCTGTACATTTAGAGGCCGCGATCAGTTCTAGTGGTTCTCTGAAGGCGTCTTAATGCCTACGAATAGTTGGCATATTGCCGTTTTGCTGCGGCACAAGAGCAGCATTAAAGCAAACAAATGCAAAGAAAGAAATGGCTTTCCAATATTAGTTCCACGAAACGAGCAGGTCAAGAAAAAGCTTATTTGAAAGACAATATTGCAAATATCCACCCAATAACAATGCATGTTATGTCAAAGTGAGGGCAAGAGTATTTTTCGTCACAACAAGGAAAAATTTCAAACGATTTTTATTCATCATGTAGGTATCCCAATCAAATAAGGAGCATGCATCAACGTTTAAATTTTGAAACACCATGTGGACCAGGGGATACTTGCAGGGAGAAGGCTACTGCTCATTGAATTTTAAAATACGTTGCCCTCTTCAGAAAACGAAAAAAAAGTCCTAGTCCTAATCACATCCATCGTAGTTCCATTGTTGAAGAGTCATTGACATGCTTTGCAAAACATAAGTTATACGTAATTAAAACATTCCTTCAAAATAGTCTCGATTCTATATTGCTTGCAAAACCTGTTTCTATGCGTTTTAAAACAGGTTTGTATTGTCAAACTCTCCATGAAAATTTTTTATTTTGTGTATTGAAGGTCGTCAGCTACAATAAATATATTGGACCTTATGCGGCTGAGCACATGGCTGAGAAGATGAAGTTTTGGAATCAGGATAATGAGACGTGTAAATTTCAATACGATGGCTACGGTGAGTTGTCATGTAGATATGTTTCATCGACTAACTTTACTCTGTCTCCAATTTTTATGAAAAAAATTAATTGATTTTTGCAGGTCTACTTTTTTTTAATGTCTTTTGAAAAAACAGTCATACCTTTTTCAAAAACCAACCAATGTTACCAAAAATCAAACTAAATTAAAAAAGTTATGCAATTGGGCATTTATTGTTTTGTTTTTAGATCCTCAGGCAGATATTCCACGACCAACTGACTGGGATCTGTATCTTGGACACGACATCCGCTGGAGAGAAGGAGGACCGGGAACAATTGGATACTCGGAGGCCGGAGTCTTTCGTGACGTTCTTGCGGTTCCTCCCTTGTCAAACATAACAGTGAGTAGGAATTCTGTTCAGAGGCAAGCACTTGAAGTTTTTCGATAGGTCATGGGACATGCATACTGAAAAGCAGCAATGTTATATACCGTTACTTCAAGAGCTTTACGGCTGCACAAGGCGAATGAATCCTTGCAAAGGCAACAGCAAAAACCTTTGATACGAAGCCATTATTGGTGCCTGCAACTCGCGATCTGCACTTTCGTGTTAATCTGTTTCTGAAATACTTCGGCTGGTACCGGGCTATTTCGGTTATTGGGTGAAGCAAATTAAGTTCTGCATTTTCTGCTAGGAACGGTTGCAAAACATTCAGCTCTGTTGTCAAAATCATAATTATAAAATTCGATGTAAGATCCGGATTGTATACCACACGCATATTGTAACGAACACAAAATGTTTTGCGTAGATATATTGGATTGTGCCGTACGAGAAGAACATGCGGGAAGTTTAGGCGACTAAATTCTGTTCATTTTTCTATTATACAAAACCACTAGTTCCACAGAGATACAAAGATAAATGGTACAGTACAAGAATGAAATTTGAAAATTGTATCAATTCCATAAGCATCATTTCTTGGTTTTCATCGGAAGCGAAATATGACGTTTCCCAATTTTGAAAGTTCATTCAAGACGTGGAAAACCTTGTAGTTTTTAGATATTCTTCTCTGCCTGACACATATTACTGGCAACACATGAAAAATGAGCCCTTCTTCGTAACATTGCAAAGATGCTGCTGAGTTTTGCGTTGAAAGTTGATCGTCAAGCTTGCTGGACTTACGCTTGCGTGAAATATAGACACGGTCTTCTTATAATATTGAAATATGAATAAACGTGTTGGTAAGGTTATAAAGAACATGAATATCAACAAAGAATTAGAATAATGCAGAACAAAAAATAACACCTCTAACAAAACGACAAACGAAGATTACCAACAGAAGAAAATATAATTTGATCAACGGGGCAATCAGCCTGGAATCAAAGAAAGAGAATAATACAGCCCATTTACAGTGCATGACATTCAGAAAATGATAGCGTTCAGTTCCTGGTCACACTGCGATAGCAGCTGATGAAACGTCGATGGCGCGAAAGTTCGCGACTTCGCGTACGCAGTAGGGGAGGTTTATAAATGGCCGCATTAGGTTTTTCATTACCCAAGTCATATCAAAAGATTGCGCCAAAATGAATTCCATTAACAGTCAGTCAATAAAAGTTTCTATTGCTCTTTATCATGGTTTTCTCCTCATTTCTTTTGGAAAGATATAGGTAAAATTTTGAGACAAAATTATCACTGCCCATAGCAATTTGGTGCTGTAGATTTTAGAGCTGATTTAGACTGTATTTGGGTCCATCAACAATTTTTATCCATCAAGGCAATTTTGAAGGTTATTTCAAAAAGTTTTTACAATGGTCTTTAAGTCTGACTAAGCCTTACTTTATGGCACAAAAAAATTAAATTCAATTTGTGTTTGTTGGATATGCTTAATAATATCAGTTGATTGTACCATCATAAATATCATTTTTGTGCCTTATCTACAATAACATATTGCTAGTACATATTCCATCTTTTACATCCAGGCTAGAAAGTGTTAGCATGGTTGCCTGCTTGTACTGTATTTTAATGTTTGGTGGTGGGTTTATATAGTGTGGCGTTGTCTGAAGAGAGTTCAATTTTTGGGTCAGGATTCAACTCAACAAGTGTTTGCTCTTATCCTTACTTTACTGAGAAGGTACTGCAGGACAAAGTGCTCATGCAAATATATCCTTCGAAGAACTTCGATTGCAACTATCCAAAAATTGCCAGTGATTATTTTTGTTCAGGGGTTCCAAATGGAAATACTTCACGTATGCGCTTGTCTCGGTTATACCCTGTATTTATGAAAAACCACGTACGTTTCTGCAGTAAACATGATGAATTTTGTGGAAGAAGTAGAGTTGGTAACGGCAAATCCTATGTTCGATTATATAAATAAAAAGGAGAAAAAGCACGAATTTTTTGCTATGTGAATTGGCACCGTATTTAGTAGAAACCAGTGAGACAATGCTACTTTGACAAATCTTGGAGCATTCGTTGACAATAGTTTTACAGAGTCTAGCCCTCCAGCTAACGGCAGAAAGCCAAGTGACACTACATGTGTAAGTCTGTGGATATACTGTAAAGCAAAGTATCACGTAGCATCAGTTTTAATGGAAATGACTTTAACGCTTCCTCTAGAAGACCCAGACACACGAAAGCTAATCGGAAGATCTCCTATGAAGGATGTAGTGACTTCATTTCATTCTAGAGGGGCGAATTTTTTATATCACAGTTGATTAGTTGCTGACGCCGTGCCGTGTACAAATCATTCCGCAGTACAACTCATTGAAAACTAGAATAACGCCCGCACTAGCTACCGTATTCAAATATCTAATTTACAAAGGCCGCACATTCCTACGTTACAAAGTTATTCGTGCGTTGCCAAGCGCAGCAGCACTCTGTACTGTATTGGTCAAAATCACACTTAAAATAATTTTGAATGCAAAAGTAGGCTATCATTTTTGCCAGGTGATCATATTATTTTGGCAACAGCAAAAAATGGCTCCACATACGAAATATAAAATAGAGAAGTAATTACGAGTATTTTTATCAGAAGCTCTCGTGGCCTTACAAAAATGGCAAACGTTCCCCACGTTGGTCTCGACTCCCAGGTTGATAGAAAACCACTGCTGTATATGGTTTTTGAGCAAATGTGGAAAATATAAGCGTTGAAATTCTCAGCACGCAAATATTTGAAGACTACGTCTTCCTATAAGTCAACATGAAATTCTTTATCAAGTACACGGACTTTGCCCTCGTAACGTAATTGAAGATCAATCTATTTTATCAGGCGTTTTAGCTTTTTTCACCTAAATTTTTTGTTTCTAATATCGAAGATATTTCCGTATTCCTTCATTTACTCTGTTGAAAATTTTCATGGCATACTTATAGTGCTGGCTGCAGTCTGAGCTCTGGCAACTGTGGTTTCAGGAATAACATTGTAAGTCGTTGAATCACACTCGCAGATACGTTTCGTCACCGATGAGTTCACCGGTCCGATGGTCATTCACTGTCACATTTTAGGGCACGAGGACACTGGAATGATGATGGTTGTTGACGTTGTACCTAAAGGTTTGTAATTTTGCATACTTGTCTCAAGTGTGAGCGCAAACAGTGCTGGATCGGGTTTGTTTCCTACTTGGCATCCTTCATTGCAACAATCTGCGGTGGCAGCCCCACGTACAAGGTTTAGATTTATATTACACTTTTTGAATCACCTTCAGCTGCGAATTAATTTCGAAATATCAATCAACCCCGCGCCTTGCAGCTTTACGTCCTTAAGACGAGCAGTGTTGTTGCAAATAATATTGCGCCGTTGTTTAAAAAATTTTGATATAAAGAAATGTCGCAAAATATGCCAAAAGAGGCACTTATGTTTGTAGCAGGCAAAACGTATGTTTTTGGTGAAAAGGGTTTATATTATTTTCAAATATAATGCAGTATAATGCCCGTGTTCGTGAATTAAAACCAGGAATAAAACTGTAAGCATCAAAATTATATTTATTTGTGTAAAAATAATGACCGAGATCAATTTCAGATTTTGAGAAATTGTAATGTTTGTGGAGTCATCATCATTGACACTAAAACGAATCAAACGAATATTCAAAGCATCAACTTCTGTTACCCTCTCATAAATCAATGAAATGAATAAAGTTCGCGAACCACACGTGTGTATGCAACACTTGCGTTATTTCAAAGGATGGCTGATTTTGTCTCATCCTACAATATTTTGGAAAGTGCAAACATAGTTTCATGCTGCAATAACATGATACTTTTATCAATGAAATTGTATCTTGTGTTACATTAGGCCTTACTTTTGTGTTTATCAGTAAGTGGACTGGAGTCCTTTTTTGATTAATTCCATGGTGAATTTGACCTCGTATACCTTGTCCTTCAATTGTTTCATTCTTCCTATGTCGTTCTGTTAGAAGTGGTGTTACATGCAGTTTCTGCTCTTTGTTATTCCAATTCTTAATGGTTATTTATGTTGCTTATAACGTTTTTAGCAAGGCTATTTGCAGCTAAGTAGTGAAAGCAGACTGCAGTATTTCTATATTTTAAGACGCGTCATCGGACTGACTTCACTGGAAAATGACATTCGAGAATTTCATGGTAACCTCCAAGTAACTGCTTTGAAAATACAGAGTCCCGAACCCCCTTTCAGACCCTTCATATTTTTCCGTGTACCGAATATGCAGCGAGTTACCACAAATAAATCGACGTTTTGAAAGAGCTTTTTGACAAACCTCATAAAGAATCGGCTGCAGGAATGCAGCCTACTTGCATCCATCAACTAGTGTCAGTCAGAAACTGTTCATGAACACACTCAGGCAGGAAGAACGCCAGGCAAAGATTTCAATTTCATGTAAGTGAGGGCTATGGACAACAAGAATGAATACATCAGAGATGCGTTTATCAATGTTTCAAGATCAGGATGGATGTGGCAGCGGCTTCTGGTCGGTGAAACAACGAAACTTGACGATCTGTTCAATCTATCTTATATATTAGACGTTCTTTAAAGAAAATCCCCTCTTGGTCGAATCGATGCATCTCCAGGTCAAGCAATCGTCCAATACAGACTCGATGTCTGCTTCATTGTTTTTGACTGATCTTGAGGGCTACACCGTATTTATTCGATTCTACGCCGCGACTGATACAGTTTATTTTTCATCATTTCGTGCAGCTTATGTAATCAAGGGCTTACAATAAAGGGCGGCTTATATTTTTATTTCTTGGCCTTAATGAAAGGTATAGATGACGCTCCATCTTTCCTTGGCTACGTTTTTTTCAAACAAACTCTCTTCTCGCATTCAATTCTCTTCAGCATCACGAGCACATCCGCCACAGGAGGGATAATGATAAACAGAAGGCAGTTGTAGTGATGTAAACACCATTAACAGGGTTACCAACAAACGCGAAACGTGCTAGTACGCGAAAGTATCTCAGAGGTTGAGATAACCGATGTTTACATGCGGCTTACAATCAAGGACAGGTTGCATTATTTTTGAACACCATTCCGTGCGGCTCACAATCAAGGACGACTAAAAATCGAATGAATACGGTACTCTCAAATCCACCACCTATAAAAGTCATAAGTACAACATATTCCTCGCCTAAGGGTGTTATAGAATGCGATATTCTGTTGGAAATCGCTTTCAAGTAAAGCATTTAACGGGAGTTGTGAGTATGGTGGAGAAAAAAAAATTGAAAACGTTTGGTTTGCTTCAAACTTTCGAAGAATCAGCCGACAAGGCAATGCTTTTCTTCTGTGACTTTGTGATGATGCAAACTTGCACAGATCGGTATTCAAGTAGCGATTCTCCACACGAAGTCGAATCTATCAAATACTTGGAATTCGATTTCACAACTTTATGCATCCTTAGTCTTGAATGAGTGTTGCAGATTAGAACCATTCATATTGAAGCTCCAACACCATTTAATTAAACAGCTGGCTAAGAGAATCTCAAAAAGTGCCAAGCGGGCAGAGGCAAGGGCAGAAATGAAAAATGGAAAGGCCACAAGTTTAAGAAATTCAAAACGAATGTAAAACTAATTAGGCTACGAAGATGCAGTGACTTAAGACTCGAATTGCTTACAATATTCTCATATGATGTGGCCCTGATGTAGTCCTTGTTGAGCTTCGCAGCAGCAGTTTGAACGATTTAACAACATTGGTGTCTTTGACAGAACAGTAATCATAAGCAACATGTCCATAGCCAGAGATGGACGAAATATCTCCATGGAAAAATTCAGAAGTAAATGTTTGCATAAAACGCTTTCATTTCTCTCCAAGTATTATTTGTTGGCATTACTTCGTGATCACATGGGAGACTTGCCAAAGCCTTCAATAAGTTTAAGACCCATATATTTTTGAGAAAGGTTTTGGCTGCAGTTAAGGCAGTGTGCTTGGTTGCAAAAACGTTGTGGAGATTGAAGAGCTGGGTTGATTAATAGTAAGAAAATGAGTATTTTCAGCATTCAGAACGTTGAAAGCGTGAAGTATTTTTAACGTTGCAGATGTAAATACAAGACTGCACAAAACCGACCACACCTCCAACTGCAAAAGATTTATAGACGCAATATGATGAAATATGTCTGATCGTCTCAAAGCACATGCTACTACAGAATCGCCCGGAAATAACTAAATAGAAGGTTTGATATTTGCATAAACACCTTAACGTCTACCAAAATTACGAATGTACTGACACTGAGGCGTGCCAGTTTTAACACGCAAGAGATTGGAACAGGAGCCTAAGAGAAGCGAAAACTGCTATTTATCCCTGAGGATGTCTGTATAACGTAGGGCTGATGAGAGTCAATGACAGCAAGCCATCGCAATTTAGAAAGAACGGCAGAGTGAATAACCGAATTTCGGAGGTATTTTTGTTTTCGAACCCTACAAAAGCTTGTGAGTGCATTCGTGTGCATTTGTGTGCATTGGCCTTTCCTGTTTATTGTCGTTCACAGGTAACCACTGATCGTGAATAATTAGTTGAGTTACGCAAAACCGTCAAGAGATTTTCAAGTTCAAAATATTTTATTGGCAATCAGACATGTTTTGAATTTGCACAAATAAAAAAATAAAAATCAATGCAGCAAGGTCAAATATCTTGTTTCAATAAGACTTGGTTTGTTTTGTTTGCTTGAACCTAAGATTTGTTGACCACTAAGGTAATTCACGCGATTAATGGATTTTGCTTCAAACACTATTAATCACTTTCTTTGAAACTGCACAAACTCATACGTTTCTTACAGGAAAAACGAAAATTGTTACTGCTGCAAATGACATCTTGTACAGGATGACTCTAAAGGAAAACTGATCAAACACCATCGTTGTTCATTTTCTGGTCGATTGAAAATCTTGTCCATGTCTTGTTTGTATTTCCTTTGCAGGTGCAAGTTTGACAACAAACGTAACAGTACCATCAGGTGATGCATATCCTGGAGCATGCAATGTAGCCAATCCTTTTCCGTTCAACAGTAACTCAAAGCTTCATAACATTCCAAGGTATTGCAGTGTGATCGTTACATGTATCATTGAAGGATAACCAAAACAGAAAATGAATCATTTCAAAGTACGTCACAGATATTTTGCTTTCAAATGTGTTCTCTCTGCCCCAATACGAGTGCTTCAAACATCATTACCTGTTACATCTCATGATCTACGTCAGAAACGCGATTTGCAAGCGGACATCACATTTGAACTTGTTAAATGTATCCAAACTTTTAATTTTGCTGCATAGAGATAATAAAACTTTAATGATTGTGCTTATCAGAAAAACGCATAATCTTATCATCCCGCGATGTTTGTTCTACACGTCAACTTTATACGAAAGCCAAACAGCGGCAATCGTTTCTCTGAAATTTCAGATATCAATCTATTGTTTGATTGCGATTGTTTTGGCAATCTTCGCGTTGCATCAAATATAAAGAAAGGGAACGAAAATAAGCAGAAAACACCTTATTATCAGGTCTACTCTGGATTTTCAAGAATTCATAAACAAACGACACCAATTCATCAATTCTGCTCTGGAATTTCAAGAATTAAAGTAAAGTTACCATGGATAAAAACAAGCACAAACTTTGTCGTTATTCTGGAATATTCGGAGTTGTAACTCCAACAACCACATTCATCGCGTCATATTTATGGTGTCAAATGTTATTGTGCAATGATAGAAACATATATTTCAAGCATACTGCATGTGTCACACCACTTGTTGTAATCAGTCGTACCTAACATTGTGGAGTCTGTATAGATTTTTAATTTTGATCGGGAAACCGTTTCTCTTATCTGACATCAAAGTGTTTTGGCTATTTCACGAATGTCTGATACACCCACGATAATTTTCGTCGAGGATAATAATTTGTACAATCTTCCACAAAAGCCTTATAAAAATTCCTTTTTTGATGAGCAAAACAGGAATACACAGTGTTATAAAAGACTAACCCAGAAAGGAAATCCAGTTTTAGATTTCTGCATTTGTATGTGTCGTGCGTATTTCATGCACATATGGATGTGCCTTCCCATTGTGGACCAACTACACAGAATCTGATACTGAAATATTGCACATTGCTTTCAACAGCGTTTGTGAAACTTTGCATTACATTCCCTTAAATATAATTGTTCGTCAGCGTCGAACACCAAGTTTACTGAAATGTCGTTTGTCAACACCAAGTAGCTGTTAATTCAATTTTTGTAGCATTTACACATCCGGTGAGTTTAAGTTTTGTTGACTTTTGCCAAAATTGATACTTCTTCTCAAACATATGTTCGTGCGATTTTGTTTCATTTTTTGGCAGCTACAATAAACCTTTAACCGCTCCCATTTACAAACGTGCCGACCCCTATTGCCTGGTGATAGCCAAAGCTGAACTTTCAAAGCGTTTTGTAAACGTCTGTTTGCATTGAAACCCGAAGAGGATAAGCAAAATGTCGATGTTGCCCCCGCCCTGAAAAAATGCCTGCGGACGCCCGTGCATATAAAGACTGCTTTTATACCAACTGACGTTTGTAGTCTGGTAGCAAACACAGTGTTTAGTGCAGACTCCAATGTCATTTGTCAGGTTTTACTGCGTATATATTGAAGATACCGTTGGTCCGTTGTACTGGTATTCAGGTAGTGATCATTTAAAGTTTAGACAGTCTACTGAATGAAGTTGTTTCTAATGGCTGAACATGTTTGGTTGCTTTTCCATCATGCTGAACATGCAAAGGAAAGCGGATTACATCGTTCGCAACTGCAAAAACGACCGCCCGAAATGGAGAACACATGGTGGCTGTCCAAGGCTACCGAAATCCATATATGTACGGATGCAAATATGGCGCATCGTTTTATGAGGCAGTAAAGGCGGTTTATGGCCCGAAATCCCAAACTACACACCCTGTACGTACAAAGGATGATACCAATCTAATAAAAGACAAGGACACCCTTTCTCGCTGGGCGAAGCACTTCGTGGAACTGCTAAATCAGGACAATTCTGTGGACCAGACCATAGTTGATCAGCAGCCACAACTTCCCACCATGTCAGAACTTCAAACTCTTCCTACCCTAGAAGAAATATCGGCTGCAGAAAATAACTTGGAAAACCACAGGGCACCTGGCGCTGATGGTATACCTGCAGAAATCTTCAAACATGGGGGAATCTGCTGCTACAGCGAATCCACTCCTTCATTTGCAGTGCGTGGGCATTGAATATTCTTCCCACACAATGGAAAGATGCTAACATTATAATGATCTTCAAGAAGAAAGGCGACAGAGCGATCTGCGGCAACAGCCGTGGACAGGTGCAAGGGAGATGGCACATGAGATGAAGAGGAATAGAAACATGAATCGGATGACAACGTATCTGTGCATGCTATTGTCAGGATTCACCAGCAGAGCAATAGTTTCGGCGAAAAGTGTTGTGAGACCAGCAATAACAGCGGTAATGAAGTTGATCCATGTGCAAGACCTTCCCATGGGGTGTTGGCTGCAAGCTCTGTTGTTTGTGACAGAAACAAAACAGCATGGAAATATTTTTCATCATCAACGGTAGGAAGAACATCAGGAGACAACGTTTTTGCTGATACCGCCGGTGTGACAAAATATAGGAACTGTAACTACGTACAACGCATGGAAGCACTGCATGCAAGAAGGGCATTTCATACAGACGAGATAGGCTCAGAGAAGACATCTATTTCAATGTTGGCTTAACAGAATACAACAACCATACGCTTATGGCTGTAAAAACGTAAACAAGTTAATACCACAAAACTACAAACCTTTGGTATGTGCTGAGGGTTATGCCAATGATTATCTCTGCATGGTACTTTGCTTACGGACATGTAAACTGTGCAATTAGTAGATTTATAAGACATAATGGCAAGCTAAGAGCTATAATCTTTCGACTTTTAGCAAAGCGATTCAAAATATAGGCCTAAGGGCTCAACATTTTAATTGAAACCTCTTAAATTTTCATTGGGGATTCCATTTTATTGAAGAGTGTCCGGTCCCTTATCCATGAGCAAGGATTAAAGGGCCTGCTTATCCTTTGATTAGAGGCCCTTAATCTCTTGGTTGGGGGCCTCTTACATTTGACGGGGTCCCTTGTCTTTTGATCATAGGCTATTTATGTTTTATCGTTTTAGTCTTGCTTTTCATCTTGAGGTTCAAATCCAAATGTGTTAAATATGTTAATACAATTCGACATACATAATCTCATGCATCAAAACAAAGTTTTCTACTACATGTGTATCAAACCAAAGTTTTCGACGGAGATTAAAAAATAATGCCGTTTACAACTTTATTGTCAACACCTGTTCAACTTGAATCTTCGATGGTTATGATTACGCCTTTCGTTTTTTGTGTTCATTTGAAAAAAAATATTTTTTTTTACCAATGATTGGGAAACAGCGTTCTGCATGTAGGTGATCCCGCGGTCCACACGGCGTTCCATAATTCAAATTTTCATATTTCTTTAGTCTATGTTTCGATGCCCAAATTATGGACAAAAATGTTAATGAGTACATTGATTGTTGGTTTTGTGAGACGTACAGTGCAATGGAATGAAGTTTCAGTTCATACATTCCTTTCCTTTAACCAGTTGTGCCTGAGGGAAATACCATTGATTTGATTTTGCACAAACGTTTAAGTATGCTTAATAGGCTAAACAATGCCTAAAGCGGCAAAACCCCAAGACATTTTGTCAAAGATAAAATGTTCATATACAAAAGTGCAAATCTCAATAATAGGACACATCCACTAATGTTCTAGTTTCACCTCTTTTCTGCTATAGACCTGAAAATGACTGCAAGTAAATAGTCATAACTGAAGTCTCTGACGACCACGTTTTTGCATTTAAGTTGCAACTATCTTTACTGTTAATAGCTGCTGTGTAAATTTGAATGCATGAGGATATATTTAATTTTTGATGAGTTACTTTTGAGTATTCACGTCACACTGCAAACGATAGCTTATTGAATAATTTCGCAAAAATTGGGCGAAACGAATTTCTTCAAGTTTCTTTATTTCTTCAAGTACACAGTAAAATTTTATGCACTCAATCTCTAATCATTGAATAAAACTGTGCTTAGTCTACAAGTTCAATGATGCAAAATCTAATAAGCTTTTAGGTTGACATGGTGTACTGGACAACCCACTAACATCCGACAACTTTGACGTTTATTAACGTTTGAACAGTGTTATTAGACAAGTAGAGACAGAAAAGCAAGTTACAAAAAATTAACCAAAGTACATGAAAAGCAACATAAGACCGAGTAGACAATCCAGTCACACCAGCAGATCCTAGGCTGTTTAACGTACTGCTCCACAGAACAAACAAACAGGCTTGTATCAAATGAGGATACCACCTCAAACACTCCGGGCACGTGACAGCGCTGGGGGTTGGATAACATAAATCACGCCTGTTCAAGTCACAACAGCCCACCACCTCAGAAAAAGGCGAAGGAAATCACGACATATAAATTCGAAATCAAGCGTACCCGCAACACAGCAGAGGGACTCCTTTATTACTTCTGTTGCAACGTCGCAAGGGTATCGTGATTTCAAGTGAGTTAGGCGCAGGTTCGTCACTCGCTTGTGCATCTCGAGCAAGGGATGGGTCGTTGCTCACATCGTATGCACCATTGAGGTGAGCCACACCATCCTCCGAATCAGAAATGACACCTTCTACAGGAACGTCATCAGAATAACACTGGGGACGCGCATTGACATCAGGCGAACAAGGTTGGACAATTGTATGTGCGGGCTGCGGACAAGTGCAAAATTTACCTAAATTTGAAGTAACTTCACGGTACCCGGTATAAGAAATGCGGACGTATGTAGGACTAAACATTGACAACCTCGACCTCGTCCACAAGAGGCTCATTCTTACTGGCCCGCACAAAAGTTTCAGGTAAGCTGTACGCGTACCAGTGTGCCAAGACAGCAACGATTCAACAGAGTAAGACTCTCGTTGAAAATCGAAAAAACGTTCATGGAGCGTAGTGTTCGTGGCAGTGCATATACAGTAGGAACGAGCGTAACGAGAGCATTACATCCTCTAGAACAGGGGTGGCCAAACTACGCCCCGCGGGCCGCATCCGCACCGACGACCAGTTGAATCCGGCCCGCGAATACCCTACACATTTTATCAAGCACCACGTTTCCGACTGTGGACAGCAGTACAACAGCATTGGCTGCTGCCTATCTCGTAAATCGCATTGTATCCGGTTCTCCTCGGTCAACAAGTTTGACCACCCCTGCTCGACAACAACCTTCCTGTGCGACAATGGCAACCGCTTAACGCCAGCCGAATGGCTTTCCAGACGGATGGTAGACGCTGCAGAAACTGGAACCATGAGCGTCGGAAGTGGAACAGGTGGGTCAAGGCCCCCCTGGATTTTGAAATCTTTAGCAAAAAAGGTTGTTTTCTTAGTTTTGAGTGGGAAAAAACGAATTTCACCACTTTTGGCACCCCTGGAAAAATTTTTGAAAAATCCCCTAGTGGCCCACCTGGAAAAAATCCTTCCGACGCCCATGATTGGAAGCGATACCTCTTTGAAGCAGGTATCTCTTAAACTCGCTCGCCGTGAAGGCATGTCCATTGTCTGAATGAATAAAGCTTGCAGTACCGCGCAAGGTAAAAATCTCGTCTATGCAACATATCACAGTCGATGCAGTCATATCTTTGCAGGGGAACGCAAAAGGAAAGCATGAGCACTCGTCTATTACAACTAACAAGTAAGCATTTTCACGTCTCGACGGCACAGCTCTTTTTAAATCCAAGCTCAAACATTCCATCGGTTTCATGGCTTTGGCTCACGGTAAAATTGAGGTTTTACTTCAGCACAAACCTTGCAATTGGAAACGACCGTTTTCACGTCGGTGGTAGTGAACGGCAAGTTGTTCGTTCGCACAAAATGCAGTAACTGCGTAACTCCAGGGAGGCCCAGTTCTCTGTGAAGTTGCTCGAGCGAATTGGACGTGCTGGTTATAGAAAAGAACGCGCGGTGTTTTGTTGCCTAGGACGGTACCTTATCACGCACGAAAAGGCGGCCAGTTCTACTCGCCATTGATGAAGTTTGTCATGCTTTGTCTTTGAACGCCAGTGGCTGTCAAGCATAAATGCAACCGAGCGCTGGTCGGTTACAGGGGTAAATGTTTGCCTCAGAAGTAGTTGCGACGATTTTCTGATAGCCTCTACAGTTGCCGTTGTTTCCTTTTCGTATGCCGGATAATGCAATTCACTGCCGTGAAGCGTGCGAAACACGAATGCTACCGGGCATCCACGCTGATTCAACATTGCAGAAACAGTAATATCGGAGACGGCACATTCAACAACAAAGGGTACTGTCTCATCGACAGAGTGCAGAGCAACATTCCCTAGTTCGGCTTTCAACGATTGGAACGCTCTCAACGCACGACCAGTTGTAGGAATTCC
>Ga0210059_1008992_pt1 | contig 15653 bp, 12 predicted proteins | sample Ectturendosymbi2_FD_188042 | JGI IMG/M metagenome (GOLD analysis project Ga0210059, IMG submission 188042) | Ecteinascidia turbinata endosymbiont from Florida, USA - Sample 2 (SPAdes) (version 2) | ecosystem: Host-associated > Tunicates > Ascidians > Unclassified | place: Key West, Florida... | reverse complement strand
CCGTATTTCACATATTTTCTGAGGTACACTCATTCTTCTGCAGAATGTTTTGTTAATAACGACATGGCAAAAAACTTGAGTTGAACAAAAACAAATAGCCTACATATTAGTGTACTTGAACCTCTAACCGGAACGCCGTACCGGCAACGATTCTTTTACCGGAACGGCGTTCCGGTTTACTTTCACCTCTGGGCTTAACGCTATCAGCAGTGTCACTGTCTCGCTGCATTACCTGCCAAAATGTCTGTGTTCAACGTCACATGAAGGGCTTGCATTAAGTGATTTCGAATAAACTCAGATTATACACCAAAAGACCCATATTCCTACAATAAAAAACAAGAAAGCTTGTGTCACGAACAAAAACACATGAGTGAGCTTATTTGAATCGAAACGATAATTAATCGAATACTGATTTAATTATAGTTTCTCTTCCAAATTTTCTTATCGCAAACATTAACATTTAGACGACCTTTTTGTTGCTTCTTCTTTCGTATACATGAACAGGAGTACATGTTGGTCAGAACTTTGATTGGGTAAGGTATTCCAAAATAGCAGGGTTGTCCACCTCATTGATGTGGCACGGAAGTTTGAATTAGGGGCAATCATGCAAGATGTGGTGTGCAGTCTGCACCTTGCCACATTCACACAAATCTGAGCAGCACAGGCCCATTAATTTCATGTAGGCCGCAAATCGGCCAACACCAGTCCATAAGCGGTTGAGCTGGACCCAACATTCTAGTTGAATAAGGTTTGTAGGGTTTGTCGCTAGTGTGGTAATTGTGTCGTGTCAGCTAAATCCCACTCTGTCTAAAACTTTGTGCTGTACTGACTTATCTGGATTTAAAGATGGGCAGCAGCAAAACTGAGAACACCAAAAAGCAGGACAAGCGTGAACAATTGCAACAACTCCTAACAAAGGAAAAAATCAAACTACAGAGACTGCTGGAAATTATGAAGCTTGGCAGCCACTCACACCACAAAAACCGGTTGGCTACCCTGAGGATAGATACAGTAGATAGATAGATTTATTTGGTGGTACTGAGTTAATTGCGCTAGATATACTTGCTAAAACAGAAAAAAAACGCCGGTGCACCGAAAAAACACCGAAGTTATCTAGTCAGGTGCCCCATAAATTACGTGAGATTGATGTTTCCATGGTGAAGGTTGTGTCGACCGCTAGACGTGCTGTCGCAGTCCGATGTATAGGTTGCAGGATTAATGGCCAATTGCAAAGAGGTTACTCTTGTCGGGCACAAATGGCCATGAGGTTTAATTGTCATGGACCACAAGGATCCAGACGAAGAGGAAACGAAAAACCCGACAAAAAAGAAATCCTCTTCGAGTTGCCATAACCCTTTCTTGATCCACGCACACCCATTATAAAGATAGTTTGATTTGATTATGACCGCGATGCAAATTCCATGGAGATTGAGGAGTTCATTTTTGGAGATAATCTTCGTAAGATAATTGTTTGCTTCTTCTATAGGTGTTCTTGATATTCTGTAACAAAAACTGGACCGCGGCAGCAACGTATTCACGAAGTAATAAGCTACATTAAAACACATAAAAATAGTATACTACAAGTACATACATTTTGTAGTACAGTAGTATACTACAAATACACGCAAATATACACATACGAGCATTTAATTACGAACATGGAATGACAGACAGTCGTATTATATTACATATACTATAGTAATTCAGGCTAAGAAGATAGATGTTGACTTTCGGGGTGATTTTTTGGCTACAAACAAGAGGATATGTGGAAAGCATTACTCGTGATTCTTATAACTTTCTATAATCGAGTTTTTGTATCGTTTTTTGAAGATGATTGCTGGCAATTCTTTTAGAGAGGAATCTATTTGCTGCCAGATTCTTGGGCCTTTGAATTTGATTGATCTTTTTCCATATTGGGAGCAGACTGGGTGACAGAAGTATTGGCCTGAGGTAGAACTTCTAGTTTCATGGGTGTGGACAGAATGAACAGCAGTAAATAGACGGTCAAACGTGTTGGGCATTCTGTTGCTGTGGAAGTTGTGCATAAGCTTAGCAATTTCTAGTTGATGTATGTCTTCCAGTTTCAATAAATTTAATTGGCTGTAAACGGGTGTTACATGGCATCGGAAAGAGCTCCAACTGATGGTCTTAATGATTTTGTTATGGATGGTGTTTAGTCTATGTAGACTGGTTTTTGTTGCTGAGCCCCAAGCACCAATGGCATACTGTAGATGGGAGTACACAAGGCTGAAATATATCATCTTAAGTTCATTTGTGCTCAAGTACTCTCGAATTCTATAAAATATACCAGAATAGCAGGAAAGCTTGCTTTCAAGCTTTGAAATATGTGTATCCCAGTTTAGTTTATTATCTAAGTGCATTCCAAGATATTTTGTTGAATTGACTCTATTAATTAGGTGGCTACCAATTTGTACTCTAAATGGGGAGCTCTGCTTCTTGTCTGAGTTAAATATCATGTAGACAGTTTTACTATAATTTAGTGATAGCTTATTATGACGCATCCAACTGTCGACTTTATTAATTTCCTGGTCAACCATCTTTTCCAAAATATCAATGTTCTTGTTTGCCAATATTAGGCATGTATCATCAGCAAATAGTGTAGTTTTAAAGTTAGATACTTTTGGCAAGTCATTGACATATAGTGAAAAGAGCAGGGGAGATAAAATTGAACCTTGTGGCAAGCCACAATTGATCTGCTGGGTTTGGTATCTACACTTATTTACTTCTGTATATTGTTCTCGCCTGTGTAAATAATTTTCAAAAAGTTGCAGTGGGAGCCCTCGAATGCCATAGTAATGTTTCAGCTTCCACAGCAGCACAGAATGGCCAACAGCATCAAAAGCTTTTGAGAGATCAAGGAAAACTGCACAAGTTGGTATTTTCCGGTCCAGGTTTTCTAAGATACATTCAACTATCTATGTCATAAATTGCAAATTCTGTTGATACTTTAGCTCTGAAACCATACTGATGTTTTGATAGCATGCTCTTGCATTCCACATAGTGATATAATCTATCATAGAGGAGTTTTTCAAATATCTTGTTTAAGGGTGACAACATTGATATAGGACGATAGTTGGTGCACACATTTTCCGGCCCACTTTTATGTATAGGGGTAACTTGGGCACACCTAAGTTCTGTGGGTATATACCTTGGTTTATGCAATTGTTAAAGAGTTTTGCTAAGAATGGAGATAAAATTTCACTGCATAATTTTAAGATTTTGACAGCGATGTCATTTTGACGAGTACTCTTTTTCTCTGTGAGTGTGTCTATGATGTGCATGATTTCTTCAGCTGATGTTTCATGCAAATAAAATGAGGACTCACAGTTCATTTTTGCAATGTGAGTCTTGTTGCTTTGGGGAGAAATTATTTAGCTGGCCATGTTTTTTCCAGCAGATACAAAGAAATCATTTGAAATCATTTAAGATATTTGCTATATCTGTAGGATTTTGCTTGCATTCTCCAGATAAGAGATGGGTTAAATTGGGAGGGGTGGAGGTAGCTTTGGTTCTTCCTGGCAATAGGGTATTCATGAGTTTCCATGTTTTTGCACTGTCAGTTCTTGCAATTAAAAACTGGGATTGATAATATTCCTTTTTTGACAATTTCTGTATCTTTTGTAATACGCAAATTTGACTTTTTTTCAAAACCATTTTTAACTAGACTTCGGTAAATTTTGTTTTTTTTTCGATGGATTTGTATAATGCTTGTGTGATCCATAGCTTGTTGAGGAATTTCCTTCTGTTTCTTGATAGTGGTTGTAGTGGTGTATGCTTTTGCATTGTATCATTGAATATGAAGTGTATGTTATCTGCAACCTGACATGGGTTTCCATTATTAACTGACAGCATGTCTAGGGCATCTTTTATTTTTTGCAAAAAAGTACTTCTATCCAAGTTTTTGTAATTATGTCTTAGGGTTATAGATGAGTGTTTTAGCTTGAGACAGGTAGACTTAATCATGACAAAAGTAGGCAAGTGGTCAAACAGATCTGAAAGTATAATTCCTGTTTTTTTTCTAATTCCTGGTGAGGAAGTGCTGGAAAAACTAAGTTCACTTGATGCAAAGATGCCTGGCCTTGAAACACTACCCAAACAAATGAGTGATCTAGCAAGCACCCTCAACACAGTTTCCAGTGATGTTGAGCTTCTTCACAAAGAAATCAAAAGGCTTAAGGAAGAAAATTGTTCTCTAAGAGAAAAAAATAGGTCACTAAAAGAAAAAATATCTTCTCTTGACTCTAATTTCAAGGACTTGGAACAGTATGGCAGGAGAAAAAACTTGGAAATTCATGGAATACATATGAGTGATGATGAACGCATTGCAGAAGTTGAAAGCAAAGTCTTGACAGTGCTGAAAAAAATTGATGAAAATATATCATATCAAGATATTGATGTAGTTCACAGACTAGACAAATTAATAAAAACAAAACCCCCAGCATCATTGTCAGATTTAACTCTAGAAAAACCAGAAACAATATTTATAAAGAACGGAAGAAACTAAAAAACGCTGATGCTGGAAAACCTACCACCCAACGTGTTTTCATCAATGAAAACCTAACCAAAAAATAGGCTGTGAAAGCCTCTTTATTGAAACTCCAACCTCATCTGGCAAACCTTTTATTATTGGTGTTGTCTATCGCCATCCAACACGTGCATTTCCACCCTTCCAGGATGAATTTATTAAACTTGTCACCCATCTCCAAAACAAAAATTGTGAATATTTGATTCGGGGAGATTTTAACTGTAATCTTCTTAAGCATCATGAACAATCTAATGTAACAAACTTTGTTGATAGCCTTGCCAGTTGTGGTTGTATTTCTGAGGCTAGTTGTGGTTGTATTTCTCTTATCAACAAACCAACAAGATTAGCAAATACTGCACGCCTTCTTTATTAGATCATATATATACAAATATATGTGATGAAAAAAGAATAAATAATGCTGGAATTACTATTTATGATATTTCTGATCATTTACCAGTTTTTGTAAATCTTAAACTACACCATCCAACCCAACAGAAAATTAAACCTAAATTCAGATGCATGAAACTTTTGACCCAAATACTTTTACTGATCTCAGTCACAATCTAAACAACCTCAAACCTGAAGCTGGTGAAGTTAACACACTCAGCGATAAGTTTGTTAAGGTCTTTAATGACACTCTCGATAAGCATGCACCATATCGTTACGCACCCAGAAACGAACAACGCTCCTTTAACAAACCATGGCTCACCAAAGGCATTTTAACTTCCATTGCTAAAAAGAATACCCTCTACAGAAAGCAGTTGACTACAATCAAACCAAATATTGTTAGACAATACAAACCTTACAGAAATAAGTTTACCCACTTAAAAGAAATCTCCAAACAAAATTATTATAAACAAGCTTTCCAAAAATGCCATCATGATATAAAAAAAACATGGAAGCTTGTCAATGAAATAATTGCAATAAAAAACAATTCTCAACAAAATAATAAGCTTTTTGAAGACTCAGAATGCCAAAAACAATATGAAGATTTAAACAATTTTTTCTCAGAGGTTGGAAAATCCCTTTCTACAAAAATAAAACCATCCCCTACCACTTACAAACATTTTATTAAACAGATAAATTCAAAAAAATGTATTATTCCTAACTCCTACTGATGCATATGAAATCCAACTTCTCATCAAAAACCTTAAAATGAAATCTAATAGTTCTCCCAATGACATTCCATCCGAATTTTTGAAAATAGCTAGTTGCATTGTGTCAGAATGGTTGTCCAAATTCTTCAACAAATGCATGACTACTGGTGAATTCCCGGAATCCTGGAAAATTGCCCACATCACTCCTATTCCTTAAGTCCTTAGCCCAAGTTCCTCATCTGAATATAGACCAATCTCTGTTCTTCCAGTATTATCAAAGTTGTTTGAAAAAATTCTTTATCACAGAGTATACTCTTATTTGACAGAACACAATCTAATTGACAAAAAACAATACGGTTTTAGAAAAAATCACTCAACAGAGCTAGCAATTACAACTATTTATGATGAACTACTCAGAAACTTTGATAATAAATTAATAACATGTTCCTTATTTCTAGACCTATCAAAAGCATTTGACTCCTGTGACCATGAAATTTTACTTGATAAACTTTATCACTATGGTATCAGAGGTGTTTCTCATAAACTATTCTCAAAATTTCTGCACAATAGAATGCAGTGCAATAAGATAGGGGCATTTAAATCTTCATACAAAAGGATATTTTGTGGGGTCCTCCAGGGCAGTGTTATTTCGCCTTTGCTTTTCCTTATTTACATTAAAGATATCACAAAAGCTTCCTTTTTTCATACTACTTTATTTGCTGATGATATTCTCCATATGTCAAATTCCTGTTTTAATGTTCTTCAGACAACTGTTAACCTTGAACTATGTAAAGTTGACCACTGGCTAAGAGCCAACAAGCTTTCTCTTCACTACAATAAGACTAATTTTATGCTATTAACTTCTCGAAAACACAATTCTGCCTCATTTAAAGTTACCATAAATAACCACACCATTTCCCCTGAAGATAACCTAAAATACCTAGGTGTCCTTCTTGACAATAAGTTAAGAAACCTCATGTACAAAAGGTAAAAACTCAACTATCAAGAGCTTGTGGAATTCTATCCAAACTTAAACATTAATACATCACCACCTGTACTGTAAGTTGTCTATAACTCATTAATCCATCCCTACCTCAATCCTCAATTGGGGACGTGCTTCAAATGCAACCATTCAGCCTCTCATTAAGCTCCAAAATAAAGCTATAAAAATAATAAATCCAACTAACATGGATCACTAGAAGACCATTTCCAGCAATTAAACATCTCATGCCTTCCCAAACTATATAGCTTTTCAGTGGGCAAATTCATGCACTCCTATCATAACAAACTGCTTCCAAATCATTTTGATAAATATTTTATTCCACTCAGCTCAATTCATTATCACTCCACAAGACTAACAACCTCTAAAAACCTGTTTTTACCTAGAGTTAACTCTTCCTCAGGAAAATGCTCTCTTAAATTTATTGGCCCAAAAGTATGGTTTTCAATACCAGAATATATTAAATTTTCAACCACCTTTACCTTTAAATGGAAACTTGAGAAACACCTCCTACATGAAAAAAATTCTTAACAATGAACTTTAGAAACATTTCATTTGTCCAACAAACTACTGTGAACTCTAGTATTCTGTAACTCTGTTTTATTTTTTGTGTGTATTTACTTTTTCGTATTTTATGTGTGCACATTCTACGCTTTTCGGCATGAAGTACACTTTTTGTTTTTTTCTGTTTTGCTTCGTTTTCTTTTGTACTTCATTAATAAGTTTTTGTAACTTTTTTACTTTTTATATTACTATTTTTTAATTTCTTTGTATTGCTAAAAATAGTCTAACTCAATGGCGTGCACAGGGGGGCGAACCGGGCGACGGCCCCGGACATCCAAGGCAGAGGGGCATCCAAAAGAGTGAAATTACAAAAATTAATATGCTGTAACAAGATGATTTTGTCTATTGTAAGGCTGCTAACATATGCTGCATGCATTTGATATTTCAAAACTTGTTTTTTTGTCAAAACCAACTTTTACGTATTTCAAATGCCAGGGTAATCCTCACATTCTTCAACACCAAGGACCTATGCTTTAGATGTGCAGCGCACACCCAAGCAAGTGATAGTGACGTGACTTATTCCAGATCGTGCGATCAAGAGAAAATCACAAAAAGAATTGAAAGACATGGACGCCGGAGAAGTGGTAGGGCAGGGGAAGAAGAAGAAAACTTGAGGGCATTTTAAACGTATAAAAAAATCGTTACCAATAATTCTGGTTTCTGTTTTATAAACAATGCCAACTCTAAAATAATAACTGAAATTACAGAAAACCACACTTAAAAGCACTAATGTTTCTGTATGCTTTCGAGGAATCAGTCGACTGCCATCTGCTTTCGTCTTTTTGCGATGATTCAAACTTGCACATATTCAAGTATGTACTTTCCACGATGGGTATAAGCAAGGAATCGATCAGCAAATTTTTAATAGGAAATCGATTTCACGTAAAATTACGCATCCTCAGTCCTGAAAATTGCAAGCAAAGCTTACAGGTGAAAAGTTGAAAGGCTGAAGTAACAGCAGAGAAAAAACAAACTCAAGACTACAATTAAAATTTCGTAATACAAGCTCATAAATCATAACAAACTGACTGACGTCAATAATACTAGTGGCGACAAAAAACTGACTCATGAAATAAGTGTTTACTCAAAAGTTAAAAAGACGTTTACTCAAATAAATAAATAACTGAAACATCTAACTAGTTGATGCTAATGGCTGAAAAAATTCTCCAACTAAAACTAACTCTTGGTGAAATGACTAACAACGGTAGAGAAAAATAGTACGCCATGTGTGGGCAGTAAGTCTCTGGGGTACGCATTTAAACCTGCCTTTACACTGTAAAGCTTCAAGCATGAAGCATTGCGCCTTGTCTCAGATGACGTAATGCCATATAGAATGGGAAAGAAGGAGGGTGTGCTTCGTAGGTAGCCAGTGACAACGTACATCGACTCGTTTAGAGGTACATCGATGTGTTTTATGTGAGCGCTGCGGCACCACACGGGGGCACAGTACTCTGCCGGAGCAAATGCAAGTGCCAAGCGAGAGGTTCTCAGAGCTTTGAAGGAAGCTCGCCAACCGACATCGGCCAGTCGCTTGATGAGTGCCACTCGTGACGAAACTTTCTTCTTGAGTGTGTGTGTGTGTCCTGAACGACTTTTTTTGCCTTTTTGTTGCTCAAGACGTCTTTCATAACGCTGGTAACATACTCCCGTTGATGATATCTCTCACTGATTGTAGGAGTGCATTTGTCATTAAACGAGGAAATTTTGTGCAATCTTGAACTGCAGCGGTATCTAAAATCCCACAAAAAATATAATCCCAGTGCTTCTTCTAATATTTTTTTTAATTGTGTGCATAGAAAACATCCAAATTTAAAAAATCAGGCCTAACCCTTGTTTCACCAATTTCTTCAATTGGCATTAGAGCCAATAATTAATTACAGCATATATATACCCGACAATGATCTGCGCCGTCATGAAACTTTTCGTAGCTGACTTTTTTTCAAAAAACGCACATTGACAAAGTGACAGAGACCAGGGTCACTTCAATAAGTTCGTTTGTAAGTATTCTTCGCAATCTAACGCCTTTGCAATTAACGTATAATGCGCTGACATAACAATTAGTTGCGAAGTCCTTGCCGTGATCGTGGCGGTATCAGTCTTAGATTAAACAAAGTGTTGTTGTCCGCGAGATCACGGAACAGTTAATAGATGTAACTACTGTAAAGCTCCCATCGCAAAACTTCAGTCAAGTAGTACGGTTCAAGTTGCTTTTGCGTGATATTTCCTTGAGAACATTTTTTCTAAACGGTGTACGTTTTCATCTGATCTGCGTGAGTGCGTATGTAGACATATCTTTCCTCAGTACATATACGAATGGACGATTTGTGCAGTGAAGATGTTAAGAAAGTCTATGACAAAAAAGATTGCTGTGTAATGTCACGGTAGCAAAAAGATCGTTTTTTGTGATACAATTTTCTGTTTGAATAAATGAACCACCGTACATGGTGATCCGCAATTGTCTCTGAAGTGTAGGCTACAAAATCGTATCAGTTTTGACGTTTTTGACCGGTGCTTCTGCAAAGTTGCAGCGAGGGCATTTGAAACGCTACGCAGTTGCGCTAAGCGGTTAGGGGGCCTCGCGGTCACTTTGCCCGGGGCCTCGCGTTCATTTAATCCGACCCTGTGTTTGGTTGTCTCCTTGATTAACTATTTAGTGATGAAATGTCAGTGATTAATCGTCGCGTGATTGAATGTCTGTACGCCATTTGAAACGGAGTGTGTTTTGCATCTTTAGTCAATTATAATTTCCACCAGACTCTATATTGAGTCTGACATTGCGAAGCATATAGAATTTGACACTGCAAGTCGTAGTTTTGACAAGAAAAAGGCACAAACGAAACCTTGTTTTAGTAAAATCCATCTATTTACTACTGCAAGCTTACTATTATTTGTATGTTTTCTGTAGACTGTAGCCTTCATGAAACAGAGTTATTAGTGTATAGTTTGTCTCAAAATTTGAGCCCTCAATCATCCAGAATATTTGTCTGGAAAAGATTGCACACAGGGGTGCAGCGGGGCGGGAACCCGTAGAAAAGGCGTTCTCACATCTTTTTCATGCTTTGCTTTAAAATGACTTCGAAGCTGTTTTTTGAAATGGCCAGGTTTTTGGGTGCGTTCCCACACCTCTTTTGCTAACACTACGTCCCTGATTGGATATAAGCATACAGTTTTAATACAATGGAAAACTCTGTGCATAGGCTAATTCTGTAGAAGACTATTGCGTAGGCTCATTTCAAAACGAATTTACAAGATTTCTTTCATAATGCCACGGAACGAAACAGGACCAGTTACCAGATAGATCTGTATGCGTGGGATTTCGATATACTCGAATAGCAACACCAGATCCGCAACATTCAACAAGCACACCAACGTAGGGCATGCAACCGTAAGTTTCTAATTCTATGGTGAAACGAATGCTATTGTACGCGGCGTTGATTTGGGAAAAAGCTCTCTAACTGCCCGGTTGGACATGAATTAGGTGTGAATTGGGATTAAGATGTACATTTAAGTATATAACTGCTATTGGTTATAAGTATGCCTAGGCTTGCTAAAATTTCCAAACGGCAAATTTTACTTTAATTTTTTCCATTATCATGTATGAAATGCTTGCACATTAAGCCAAGAAGTAAAAATGCAGGGAGATTTTACTAAATCCTTGTTCTTCTATAACTGCATTAGGGTCAAGGGCGTACTCAAGGGGAGTTGAGGTTAAACCCCCTTGAGCTTGGTATTTTACAAAAACGTTATGACCTGCGCAAAGAAGATTAATTGTTTTCGCATACTTCTTGCTTGTTAAATTGTCGACTTAACTTAAATAACACGGAGAAAATTTGAATGCTAATTTCAAGGAACATTGTAAATGGGCTAAAAAGCAATAATTAGGTTTTGGTGGGAATCTGGGTTATCGTCTGCGTCCAGAAACCATTTCAACACTTCTTGCCGACCTTTCGTCCACTGCGCGTGTTTAAGATTGTGTTCCGCAATAGTTCATTTTATCTGAAACAATTGCCTTTGTTTTGTCTGTTAAGGCTGATCAGCGCAAATGCTGACCGCATTGGCTACATTACTAATTTTTGTATCATGACAGAACTGTTGCTTGAGCTCAAAAACAGCAGTTTTGACATAGAAGCATTCAGACATTAAGTCTCAGCAGGGAAAAAGGAAAAATAATAGTTTCCTGGACTTCTATACATAACAAAAAACTGAAAGTTTTCTTGCGTATTTCATGCGCATTTTCAATTCTTGTGTAGTTTAGCAAGATTCGATTTTGCAAACCGGGTTGTGCGCCAGCCGGTCCAGCCACACACTTTCCATGCTCGACTGCTCGTATTCGACAAGACATAAGCGCAGCTTCATTTTGCAGCTGTAAATTGCTCGGACGCAGTGATGAGTGTGTTTTACTACCCTGTTTTCACGCGCAGCCTGATATTTTTGCAGTGATGAGCTGCTGTGTCGTAGCGTTGAGTTTATTTTCCACCGATATCCTAACTTGGAGCGCTGATAGTTTATGATTAGCCTAACACATTTTGAAATTAACTAATAACAATGACAATAATGACTATAATTTAAAGTAATAGATAAAGCATAATGTTTTCTAGTCATAGTATTGAAAGGCTATTGACGATCTTAAGCAATTATAATTTATAATTCATAAGGGGGCCGAAAAACAGACCACACACTAGCAGGGGGGACATCCAAAGAGTGAAATTACAAAAATTAAAATGCTGTAACTAGATTATTTTTCCTATTGTAAGGCTGCTAGCACATGCTGCATGGATTTGATTTTTCAAAACTTGTTTTTTTGTCAATACTAGATTTTACGCATTTTAAATGCCAGTTATCCTCACATTCTTCAATACCAGATACCTATACTCTAGATGTGCAACAAACACCCAACCAAATTGATAGTGACGTGACTTATTCCAGATTGCGCGATCAAGGGAAAATCACAAAAATGGATTGAAAGGCAGCAATGTCCGAGCAGCGGGGCAGAAGAAACGTTGAGGGCAATTAAACATATAAAAAACAAAAAAATATTTACCAATTATGCTCATTTCTGTTTCAGAAACAATGTTAGATCAAAAACAATAACTGAAATTATAGAAAACCATTCTGAATTTTCTGGGTGCGCGAATAGCCGCAATAATTTTGTTTCAAATCATTCTTGATAAACCATGAAATTGCCCAAGATATTGTCATCAAAAAGGCACCACTGCCTCCATTGCCCCCATTTTGCAAGGGCAGGAGGCAATGCTCCCTCTTTCAGTCGTCGCTGTTGAAAGATAATTATGGACATTTAATTTATTTTCTGTGCCGAATTTAAAAACTGTCCTATTTCAACTTACAACTTGCTTGATTTAGCTGACTTCTTTATGCATCCATGCATCACTAGTTTCTCATTTCGTTTTTGATGTGGCAATCTAATGCCGCCGCACACGCACACCTGTGATTGCAATATGTGCATCATTTCGAGCTTTGTCATTAGTTGGTGGTTCACGCGGATTGATCATAACGGCTCACACAAGCCCGTATTTGTTCAGCCCCTAGTAGCTGAAAACGAAGTTTTCTTGCGTACTTTATGCGCATTCTCAATTCTTATCTAGTTTAGCAAGTTTCAACTGTCAACCCTCCGTGTCCGCCATCCCAGCCGCATACCTTGTGTGCTCGACTGCCAGTGGCGTAACTGACGAGGGGTAGGGGTGCGAGTTGCCCCCCCTGGCAAGTTAAATGTAAAAAATGGGCCCCCTCAGAGATTTCATGAACTGCAGAATATGCAAGTGCTTCTACAATTTTTGGAAATCCGTTGGTCTTGACATTTTCAATACTGAAATAGTGCAGTGCTTAGCAAACCAGCAATCATCAAATGAATCGTAAATTCAAGGTTGTTGCAGTGCAGTGGCGTGCATTGTACACTACATCACCTTGAACGTGCATCCTGTGTGTGATGTAATAATCGCCCGTAGGTGTGGAACGTTGCCAACATTTGCGGCCATTATACTTCTACTGTACTTGTTTTGGACTGTGTGATGGAGTTGTGAATAAGTTTATGTCTGATAGCTGTCATATGTCCTTTTCCTTGAGAATAGGTAGTGACCTTGAGATTAGAATACAGAGAAAGTTGTGGAGTGACACTACAACTTTCTTTTTTGTATTGCAAAGCCAAATAACAAACCTGTTTGCAAGTCACCGCTGAAAGTTGAACCAGCGGTGTTGATTTTAACATCTCGGCTGAAGGTGATAACTTCGTTTTTCTGACCATCTCAGCGGGTACCGCGGCTTTCGTCCGCGCAGAGCGCTTCATACCTCCTTGAAGTCAAGTGCGATTAAGCCCATAGTCTGTGTCGCGACCCAAAGAAGGGTTACGATTTCGCTAAAGGCTCAGAAAATAGGTTGTACCGAGGCGATCATAAACCTAAACCTGAGCTGTAACTTTTCAAACTTGTCTGTGTCTGTTTGCAGTGTAGCGTAGGCACTTGAGAAACGAACTTAGCAACCTATGGGTGTACGAAAGGAGGAAAAAATGGGAATTTGCCACCACCTGGAAATTGGGACTAACAACCAAAAATTTCTAAAAAGACTGAAAGCAGCAGCTTATTCACTTAATGCTAGCAATGACAGTTTTATTTTCCGATATGACACTAACACTGCGCAAGAACCGGGTTCACTGTTGTGGTGTCATGCAATTTTGAGCTTGCAGTTCACTCATGCCCGCTACATTGCCTGCAGAGGGAGGTTGTGAAACTTGGGTGCGGATAGTTCTGAAGTGGCCTTCACTGCGTAACAGAGTAACATGGCAAGAAGCGTTCATTTCAAGTTGCAGTAGTAGGCATTTAGCCGCATGTGACTTTTGAACTGTGGCGCGTAATGCAGCGAGACAATGACTGCTGACTGCAGTAAGTCACGTATTTTTATACGATGTGAAAAGAAACCTTGCTGCCAACGAAGCGCATTTTTGGAACTTGCCGTAACATGCTGGGTCATTTTCTTTGTGGTGTAGAAAGTGTAAAGCGTTATGTGACGCCGTTTGCATTGTATCGCCAGCAGCCTGAAATGGGCAAGCAAAATGTCGATTTTGCCGATCAATGGAAAAATTTCTGTTAACGCCTATGCCTGTGTTGTTTATGTTTACAATGTAACATTTGCTTTGTACTCTGCTATAAATAACCATTTTTGTGTCATTCGAGTATCATTTGGGCAACATCTCGGTTAGCATGTCATTGAATGTGCGATTCGCCACGAACCAGATGTGCATGAAGACTTACGACTTACACCCAGGGGCGCAACCAGCTCTTCATTTCGGGGGGGGGGAATTTTCACGAAATTTCATTCGATGACGTCATTGTGCTTATTCGACCGTGGTACAACTTTTTCGCAAACGGTCACATATAATAATAATAATGTATTTTTGCCCGCAAACACGAAGTCCATAGTATACAAGCACACACATTCTGCACAACGCTAGTTAATAAAAACAGAACGTTTTACAACAGCGTTGGAGGCTGAATCAGCAGTGTCAAGCGAAATTTCTGACTTCACGCCAAAGGCGCATGCACAGAGCAACATTCTACATATCAAATATGCTGAGAAAACTGATAATTAGGGCTTAGGCTTTGGTGTTTAGGTAAGTGAGTCGGGTTAGGGTTTATGTTACAGTTAGAAAAAGAAAAATAATTGAAGTCTAAGATTAAGTCCAATATTCTTCACTGGTTTTACTTATTCCCGTACTGTAGCTTGTTGTGGGTATCTGACATCTGACCAAAAAGTTTTAATTTACACAACACACATAAGCGTACGGCATGGGGATGTGGTCGCATCCCCAACGCTGAAAAATTGGCCATTATTCAGGCAAAAATTTTCAACATTTGGGCAAAGTCTACAGCTACATTCACATGTAAGTGAAATAGTGTCTATTTTCCCAACTAAAGCAAAATAACAGTCAAATCAATGACAAACTAATGGCCAAAACGGCAAACTAATCTGAGACTATTTTGCCTTTCGTTTTTGTCCCCGATGGCAAAATAGACACTTCCCTTGAGTGAATTGGAACCATGTGGTAATTCCAACAGCCTTCATCAAATTTGGGCCTACTAAAAAACGTCATTCAAGTTTTATAATAAATACTACGGCCAAAGCAAACGATACAACTGACATCTTGCAAACGTTTCGATAACAACTGTTATCATCTTCAGTGCATAGCAATAGAACTGCAGTGATCTTGCTGCAGGTTCTTATTGGTTAATCAGGAGAAAAGCGCTGTAAAAAAGGAAAAAACGCAAAAGGCTGTTTCGGTAGTGACGTAGTGGCGCGAAGCATACGTAGTCACATGACTCAGCTGGATACGCGCCAATGGTGATGGCACGTGACGTCACGATAGAAGCATGACGGCCTGCTACACGTTAAAAATGCATAGAGGCATCGACGGGATGTTTGCATTCAGCTCCGGTTT
>Ga0210059_1008991_pt1 | contig 15655 bp, 12 predicted proteins | sample Ectturendosymbi2_FD_188042 | JGI IMG/M metagenome (GOLD analysis project Ga0210059, IMG submission 188042) | Ecteinascidia turbinata endosymbiont from Florida, USA - Sample 2 (SPAdes) (version 2) | ecosystem: Host-associated > Tunicates > Ascidians > Unclassified | place: Key West, Florida... | reverse complement strand
CAAATGACAATGTCTGGCTCCGACCCTGGCAGGGGGCAATGCCCTCGCTCTCCGGCGTCCCTGAACCTCTCACAGACGAAGTAAAATGTGCAAGCTGTTGATGACCTGAAACCGTTGGCTACAAACGAATGCAAAGGCAATGTTAATTCGTTTGTTGTAAGAACACCCGAAAGTTGCGTTTCGTCCGATCACAGCTAAAATGCTCAGTTTGCTTGCGCATGAGGAAAAGCAGTCAAAAAATAGTGTTCACCAGCTTTTCATCCTGACGTTTTGCGTGTCGTCATGACAAAACGGCGCACACGCGGAAATTATGTCGTGATAGCTCTCAAAAGAACTTGTTTTACAGACTTAGTCAAGGTCGGGTGATAGATAAACACTTACGTTTGTCAGCAACATGTCAATTTTGTTGCGTATGAAATTTCAGATATTTCTGTCGGTCAAGATGTTCCGTTGCACAATGTTGAGTCAGACGTTTTAGGTCCTGAATATTTGATTGATCAAACAATGTTTCACACACTGGTGGAGGAAGTGGCGAGTGCACCGGGTTGTATAACGAAAACAATTACCCACTTTACACTGCGCTGGTTATCGGATTCACGCGTGAGCGATTCGTCGCCCTGGCTTACCTTCGTGAACGCACTAGCGAACTCGATATTGGGGCGTTTTTACACTGCAAGGACTCAAAGATTTGCTTCGTGGGTTTGGCCTATGGTATTGTGAAAACCGGGGTATAGGTGAAAATGAAAAAGTAAAGTCTGATTCCACCACACAAAGGTGCTTTTTGTAGGTGTTGTTGGAAACGCCGAGATGTGATTTTATTTAGTGTAGTCCGAAAAATAACAGCCAGCAGAGTAAATCGTGGAGAACTGCTGGGCGATGAGGTCATGAAAACCGCGTCGCATCGTAATTGCACTCTTCAAGTGACTAATAGAATTTAAACAGCTTCTACAGGGCAGGAAATGGCAGTTTGTTTTTACATGCAAAGCCACTTTGTTGATTTCAGTCACGACCATTAACCAGTCTGTTTTCTGCAGTACAATAAAAACGAGTGTCAAATTGAGGATTCACAGTACTTCGTAAGTAGAAATCTACGAACAGTAGGTAGGCTACTGCAATTCGTCAAATTGCAGCTGTAACCTATTCCACAAACTTTCATGCTACTCCATGTGTTCGATTATGAACTGAGGAAATCATAGTCACATAACTGGGATACAAAGTTCAAAGTGTAGCCTATACCGAAGTCATCCACTTCCAATTTTAGGCTACGTATTTTGTACAAAGGTTGAATCACTCTACTATACCAAGGTGTAATGAAAACCTATTAAATCAGTATTGGGGTAATAGTCCTTCATCCCAATATCCGATGTCTTGTAACCTACCAAATAATCTTCCAGTTTGCTCAACCGATTCAATTTTGCTGATTGTTTCCCTAACTAGGTGTAGTTAGACTACAGGCAAGATTAATAAATAAATTTATCCGTCGCTTTTGCTACATATTAGCTTGAATAGGCTAATATGTTCCACGGTAGTGGTTTTAGCATCAAACAAGTACAGAAAAGGTTGCACAAGACTTATTACAAACCACCCAACCTCTTTTCCGCTCGAATCCCTAATCATCGGATTCCCAACCTACCTCTGCTAGTTGGATTCGCTGAATCGGGTATGGTTGAAAAATGCGCGCTCGAGCTGCTCGGTGAGACACTCATGGTCGTGCTTGAGTGATTCATGGGATTCCCAATCCAAGGCGGATCCGATAATAGTGCAGTGTAAAGAGGGTAACTGACATTCAATGAAACATGAATTCAGTCATATTATAGAGTTTCTGTGTGATTTGTCATCTGGTTGCCAACCCTGATCGTATTTTTGTTTTACAAACACGAATAAATTTACTAGGTAATGAAGCAAGTTTTCTTTCTGAAAAGTACCGTAATAAAATGTGCATACCAGATTTTCTTGGCAATTCCTAAAATAGTGCCGCTATTGGGTGGGGCCAAGCCGCCCGGTGTGTACTTGCAGAAAGCTTGCTAAAATCGAAATCTTTTCCTCCAATTTTAGAAGACATGCAATCTTAGGAAAGGAAGATACTTGGTCTGTATATTCATTTGGTTACTGCACTAATTTTCAACTCTTACTCAGGGAGTTTACCGAAAGATGTCACAAGCAGTTCAAAACTTGAACAGGAATTTTACCCAGTTACCAATTGCAGCTTGCGAAATGTTCTCATATCAAGTGGAAAAATGTACGTGATACGAGGTGCTTGAGTCAGTATCAGTCTCTCAGCAGGATGTAATGTTCAAGTAAAATGTACCGGTTGTCAGTGACCGGTGCATTGAGCTAGTGTATGGTTCGATGCAAAGAACGTCTTGAAAGAAAATTTAAATTCATTTTTCCTAGCGTCGTTGTGCTTGCCATTGTACGTTGAGCAGGATGGTTCTTTCTTGGCAGTATCTTCGTAGATCGCGCAAGTTCCCAGCTTGGCGGTTTGATTGAAGTTGTATACAAAGCACATGTTGGCATTGTTCCAGGTATGAAAGTTTGCTTCTTCTGTCGATGATTCAATGTCACTGTGATCAAAGTTTGAAAACAAGCTTCACGATTTTACTGTACAATCAAATTGAAAAATGTTTTTCCAAAACACCTACATACTTAAACGTCTTACTCTGCGAGTGCTAATGACCGAACATCCATGAACCTGGTTGTGATTCGAATTAATCGTAAGCAAGACCACTTTTATTTAAATTGTGAGACTTTTAAAACACATCCATTGCGTTTTGATAAGGTGCACCGTTTATTGCTTTCAGGGAATTCATTTCGTGGAGTTCTTCGTGGCGATTGCCTCAAAACAGTTGTGCAACTGCAACTTCGTTGCTTAAATTCACTGCGCTTCAGTTTCCTATTACTTAACTCATCACAACATAGTGCATGGGATGTTGACATTTCATGTACGTATTGAAAGAAACTGTCACAAACTATAACTTATATACTTTGGTTATCCCAGGTGCTATCTATAGTTTAAAACTTCCAAGACACCGATTAAAAGCAATAAAAACTGATGTCGTGAAACGCAGTAACTTAGCGACTAGGTGACTAGCTTAGACTTAGAACGTTTTCATCCCTAAGTCCTAACTCCGAAGTACCATTGATTTATCGACGGTAACCTTTCAGCCGCGTTTACGAACTTGACATTCGTCAGCTGATCATTCGCATAATCTACCTACGCAGTACAAAACTTTTTAGTACATTGGATTCACCTACCGTACACTATTCCATTCTTGTACATCCTCCTTTCTATTGACTTTGATGTCACTAAAGTCACCAGATTTCTCGAGCAAGTAGCAACACAGACGTTTGATTCTCGGTGTGGCGCGTCTACGTCTTTTTGAGCTGTTGCTGTTGTTCGAGCACTTTTTGATCCAAAAACCTGACCGTTGACATACAGATGTCCATGGACACTCTGCTACGTTGAGACAAGTAGAGGATTGTTTCGCACTGCGCAAATACACGTAAAAGCGAACGTTTCAGCGATTGAACAATTTTGACAATGTTACGCGAAACAGCAATTATCGTATTTCTGGAAACAATCAGTTTATATTACACTATTTGTTTTTCGCGAATTTTATGTGTAAAGCTTGCATTTCACCCCCTTGTGATGATTTTTTAGTCTATGCTGACAGTGACCCTCATATTTTGTTGGACTACGATCAATCAACACCTAGCGTTGTTCCTGCATCTTCAACATCACGTTCAGTCGAAACGTTTTCACAGACTGTCGTTTTTGAAAAAATTTGCTTTATGAAAAATATTTCCAGTAATTACCGCAACCAATGCAGAAAATATAGATCTAAAAATTTTCTATTAGTGTAGGTGCGGGGAACGTCGTCCGCACTGTTTTTTCAAAGCGAATGACATTCCTCTGCTTTATCGTGCTGCGTGAAAATGTTGGCGCCTTTGAGGCAGGCCCGTCGCCAAGAATTAGCAGCAGGAGGGGCCAAAAACCAGAAAGGTGGGCCACATTTTCAAAATACTGTATTGGGTGTATGCAGCAACCAGGGGGCCAAACGTGAAATGGGGGGGCCGGGCACCACTGCTCCCCCCGCTGGTGACGGCCTTGCTTTGAGGTCACTTTGTGTGAAAACTCAACAGTAACAATCCCTACTATTTTAGGTGTAGCAAGTCTCATCTTATTTTCTACTGAACATTCTCCCACTTTTCTTTGTCACTACAACTTATCCTAAAAGTTGCAAGTGCCCTCTTGAGCGTCAAGACCCAAGGCAGACCAGAGATGTGCAATACCATGATCCGGTTTTAAGATTTTTCCTGAATGCAAAATCCGCTAGCCTGCGCTATTGCGCGAGAAGCTACGAATTGCTTGTAGTGTATTATTACGTTGTACATATTAAGACTAAGGCGATCAGCCGAGTGATCGAATATAACATGGTCGAATGGGTAAATAAGCTTAGGTGACTCTAAGTTGCTGGTAAAATTTATGCTGCTTATTTATTGGCAGCGTATTTGTAGCTTATTCTGCGGGTGTAATGTACATCATACCGAAAAGTTAATGGAGTTTTAACCTTTGTATTTTTCACCACGTCGTCCCTTTGTGTGCATGCTATCTCTGAAAGTCACAGAGCTGAAAATTCCTCGTAACGTTGGAATGCAACAAAGTCTGTGTTCTCAGTGATAAGTAGAACTTCGTTGCTTTCACCATGCAAGTGACTGCGACGAGTTCTAGTTTGAGTAGATAAATAACGCTCAGGGTTTTAAGTTAAGATCCCAAGTATAGTAGATTCCACTCCAGACCAGCTCATGTCATGAGTTCCACTGCCGAGGAAAACCCACAGATTATCTTATATGCTTGCAATTGAAGTGCACGAGGTTAATAACTGTTGTAAATGTGCAAGACTTTAGTTGAGCTCCGATGTCAGTTTTGAAATCTCCCCCTTGAACAGCGTGAAAATTCTGCTAAAAAGACTTTGTTGGGAAACGGTTTTGAGGTTGCTCTTTCATGAGGTATTTGATAAACTTGCAATCTGAGTGGTCAGTTGTCCACTTGGTTTTTCTAGCAGCTCAGGTGGTCTTTCTCTTCGTAGTCACAGATCTCAAAGTAATTCTCGTTATATCATCAACAAAGGAGCACGTCAAGAAATTACTGATTCGATGCCAAGGTAGATCTCGGTGTGATTTAAGTTTTGATGAAATGCGTAGTAGGATAGTTATAGTTGAGAATGTATGGCAACTTGTTAAAACAAACACACACAGTAGTTCTTAACAGGGTCCCCAGTGAAAAATCTGGGGTCCCCAGACGGAATGCCAAAGTGCTTTCTGAATACCAAAGCCAACAACTTATCCTCCTTATCGCAACAGCATTTGCTCTTGCACCAGCATGTACTCCCTTTGTAGATTGCGCAGACGAGGTGTCCCCTAGCATAGCCGCAACCAGCTTATATTTTCGAGGGGTCAAAATGATTGCATCATGATGTTGTACCTAACAACTGTAAACATGTTTTTGAAAATTTCACAGGAGGCAATTGCCCGGTTGCCCTCCTGGTTTTGGGCCCTGCCCTAAGCCAATATCATGAAAAATAGAGTCTCCGGCGTTGTAAAGGTTAAACCACTTCTGTAGAACATGCGCGCTGCCTATTGCTTAGTCTTGTGGAAAAGGGGACTAGGACTTGCATTTGAATGATGCCCCAAGCCCGGTAGCACCGCGCCTGTAATTTTAAGTAACCTTCGATGTCAAACGTTTTTGATTTCAAAACACAGAACAAACGCATGATGCTCAAACCGAATGCTGTCGAGGAAGTTGGTACCCTCGATTTATGATGGCAGAAATATCTTACTTTATGAGGTGTTTGAGCAATTCCTTCGGATCTCTGCATTCGTTTGCCAAGTTCGTTTCAGATCCTGCTTTTTCTTGTATTTTCAACAGCGATGCATTCTGTAACCTTGGTGAAACAATTGAGCAAAGAATAAGTGAGGTCACTATGAATTACGGCCAGGGGCAGGCAGAGGGGGGCGAACGGGGTGACGGGCCCGGGCATCCAAGGCAGTGGCATCGAAAGAGGGAAATTACAAAAAATTTATTCTAATTATTAAAATTATATTTTGATGAGAGTTCTAACGGAGCATAACCTTGTAAGGCGTTTTTACAGAGAACTTCTGGACAACAAGGTAACAGAGGTCTTTAAACATCAAATATTACTTGTTTGCAGGCATGGATTGATGATACTGGTTTCTATAAAAGTTGGCAGAAGGTTAGCAAATCTTCTACCAATCGAAATCTTCTGGACTAAATTTCCTACCAATCAAGATTCTGTCTTTCCACAAGCTAACTATACTAACTTTTTCCAGGTCTTCTTTGAGGCAAGTGCATTTACAGTAAATTGGTCTGCAGACTCGCACATCTCTTGAGGTACATCTTTAACTTCTACAAGAGCTGTATTGCCTGAACTCTTCCAATTATTCAATATATTTTCGTTGCAATAAGCGAGCCTTGCTGTAATGAAGGAAAAACAAAAGAAGTAAACAAACCACATTGCAGGTATAACGGTTTTTTCTGCTGCAGAAGGTTAAATGCAGTCGGTCTGGTTAGCTGATTATATTATCCTTACTAATTCACAGTTGTCTGCTTTCAAATCACAGTATGACGTAACAATGGAATTTTTTTCAATGCAAGTTGTAGCTGTGACATTGTTTATCTTGAACTGCAACACATTTTCACTTTTTTTCAAAAATCTGAAAAAGAAATGATTTTGACCGCAGTCCAGGGAAAAACTAAAAAAGTTGATCTGTTTCTTAGAAAGAAGTTGTATATGGTATTCGTATTGATCAGCAAAGCATCTATGGCATGTTACTTTTAATTATAATTTTTTTAAACATGTTTTTTCACGTAGTTTTTTGATGCTCACAATGGGCAGAAGAGACGGGGAGAATGTGGCGAACGATGATGTAGTAATTACAGTGTGTGACAAAAAATGACCCCCATTTGTTTGCTTGCCACTTTTGAAACTATACCGGGACACCCAGTTTTCGCTATAAACACGATATCCCTGCATGTGCACTTGCTTTGTGGATGCCACATTGTTAAAGTAGATCATAGCCACAGCAGGCATTTTGCGACTTGCTTGCCCGTCAAATTTGATTCAAGTATTAGAAACAGCATGTATTTAAAATACTTAAACACAGGTCAGCAACCAGCTGAATTTTTCTGAAGGGGGCAAAACGATTGTAACTTGTTGTTTTACCTATCAATCAAACAAGTTGTTGGCGCTTTCAAAATTCTTTTGGCAAACTGCCCTGTTTTCCTCTAGTTGCATGCTCCAACCGGACGAAAAGTTGACAGATACAACAAAAACGTTGAGCATGCAGTTCAGGTCGCACGTTTTCCAAATCAGATTTTCCGTCGAAAGTAAAGGGATCATTGACACAGAAGCTGCACACTAAGAATGAACGGCAAGAACGCCTGAAACCTATAATTCAGTTGATCGCAGGTTCTCTGCAGCACGCCAGCATAACGCATTCTGAAAATCTGCAGTCGAAGTAAATGAAACACAAACGTGACCTTCCCATAAACCCTGTAATTTTTTCCAAAACTACCTGCAATTCTGTACACCGTTATAGTGTTTTAGAGGGATTAGAAATTATGTTTTTAGTGTTAAAATTTTTCTGAAACCCGCCTAAGTTGACTAATTCCCAGCATTTATTCTGCTTAGCTGCGCAATGATCAAAGTTTTATCACCAAGTTATCATCCTTAAAGTCTGACAATCTGTTGCTTCATTCCAGCTTTAAAAAATTCACAAGCAAGACAGTTCAAACTGTTTAGTCTGACAATCTATTGCTTCATTCCAGCTTTAAAAAATTCACAAGCAAGACAGTTCAAACTGTTTAGTTTTGACAACTATAGTGCTCAACGATGGAATCAAATCGCAAGACAATGGCAAGGCGAGAAACATTTTGTGTTCTATTCGACAAAGTTTAACGTTATTGAAAAATCGCAGCACACAATGCTTCATAATATCTTTTGTTAACTGCTAACTCGTAAACGGCGATGATTTTTGCAAAACAGTAGTCTTTAACGATGTTTGAATATTTCCAAAGCAGGCTGCCTGCTGGCAATGCTTTAATTATTCATTGTTAAAGCATGTAGCCCTTGCGCAGTACTACACAGCGCAATAAATGCCACTTTATCTCTTGTGTGGTAGATAAACTTTTTTCCACATAGAACTTGGCAATCGGAGCAAGAAATAGGCTTACATGAGTGAAGCATTTGCTTCCATTACTCCGTACGATGCTATTTACATTGCATAATCATTTTGCTCTCAAGGAACAAGTAGTTGCTTGTATCACAGCAAACGTTTTACCTAATTTCTATGAATCAAAATTGCAATTTATCCATGTCCAGCTGCAGTGTCATTAATAAAACTTTAGCGAAACAATTGCAAAGACAAAAACCTCATAGAAATTAGAAAATTTTACTCGTGGCAGGGCCGCAACCAGTTGATTTTTTGGGGGGACAAAGTGATTTCAACTTGTTTCACTTAACAGCTAAAAAGTGTTTGGCGTTTTCATAATGTTTTTTTTGGGGGGGGGCAATTGCCCGGTTGCGGGCCTTACTTGTGCTGAAAGAAAACAGATTGCTTGAACGTCAGGAATGTTTTGTCTCTTGCTTTGGTTTGTAAAGTTATACAAGCTTCAGAAGGTTTCACAAACATATTGATTGTGGGGAGATTATAAGGTTTTCATTCCGTTTTAACGATATGGCTGTTCTTGGCATATGAGGTATACTTACCTCAATTTTGAAAATACACCATGCTTAACCGTGCTCTACCTCCAACACGTTAGTGCATATTGCGCAACTGAGCATGGTGATGAACCTGTTGGCGAGGTTAGAATGGGGTTTTGTGGTTATATAAAAGAAACGCGACAGACTTCAGCAGCTCTGAAGGTCAAAGGCGAAAACCTCGCTCACTCTAAGTATCTCGCTGATGAATTGTACGTGGTTGAGATTTCAAAAGCACCGCGAATTACAGGATGTGATCAGGGTAAAAAAAATTTGTAATATAGGATGGTATGTACCGACATTAATCTTCCAGGTAATCTAAAAAAGTCTAAACAATTCAGTGTTTACGATTATTTTATTGATGCGATCACACAAGGCAACAAGGTCGAGCCTCGTACGTCGTTAAAAAGTTCGAGAGGCAATAAAAACATTTGAAGGATGTTTGAAGCAAAAGCAAACGACCGCTTGATCAACGGCAATGAAATGCGACTGAGCAAGTCTAACAAGTCCTCAAACTTTCGTATTGAAGCCTTAAAGCGACAGGAAAAAAAAGAAAGGAAAATAGGTATAAAAATGCGTTTGACACGATCATACAAGAGCAACACACGTTTGCATAACACATAGCTTTGAAAATACTGGCATAAATAAAAAAAAACTTCAAAATCAGGTGCACCATGCCAGTGCTACCTCAGTTTTCGTACACCTGAACATCCATGTCGGAAAGTTACGGTTCTGGTGCAGTGTAGAAGCAATGAGATGTTAGCATCGCTTCTGTTTCCATTGGGAGAAATATGCAATGCTGATATCATTTTGATGTCATCAGACATCATATATTCATCACAGAAACAAAGATCAGCACCAACGATTTGGGATCAAATCATCTGCAAAGTCTGATGCTCCTAATTTGTTTTATCAGCATTTCGCTTCTCAGAAGCGTGGTACCACGCATGGCTTTCAACCAAAACATCTGTGTTATACAGTTACACTGACGTTGTTTGCATCATAAATCCCCTCTGCACTCCAGCAGTGCCCAGCGTAGGATTCAAAGCTGTGACCTTGGCAAGCGAAATCCCAGTTCGTGATACTGTGGTCATGTGATCACGTACCGCATCTGTTAGGGGAAACACCGCGTTAACAGGCGATGAGCGCTTCTTACTGCATTTACTTGTATCAATTTTTATCGTGTTGCAATCCAGGAAGGAAGGGAGATCCACGGGATTGCTAGGTACCGCTATTGAGTCGACCACATTCTCGTCATGTACAACTGTCCTGCACGCAGGACATTCTGCAGGAACTGAAGCCGAGGTCTCGTCAGTCTCGTTAGGTAATGGCGATGGACCATCAGGCACTTCAAACTCTTCCTCAACAGGGGCATTCGAGATGCTGTACTCAGGGGGCGAAGCTGCTGCGTTGACTTCCATGTTGCTCTGATTCGACGTTGCTGTTTCCCCAACGGTTTCCACTTGACGAGTGGCTTCATTGGCGCCGTCGTGCAAGTAACCCACGTTGATTACGCCATTCATTACCTGCGATCGATGAAAAAACGACGTTTAATCTCCGTCCGTGGCGTTTTTGTTCGCGCCATCAAAAGTTCCTGCAAACCTATAGAGCACTAAATGATAGCAGCTTGCTGTAAGTAAATGCCACCAGGATATTTATCGACCACTGTCTTACTTATTGCATCCGACTAATTTCGGAGTTAAGCAGTTTTGTTAATTACTTGTCTAATGTCTTTATTTTTTCCGTAGACCTGAAGCAAATTTTTAAGGAAATCAACAGAAAATACGCTGTCAGAAATAACACTATGGTGATCATGTTGTACAGTAGAGTAAGATTTTCTACGGTATATCCTTAGGTTGAGGTTCTGGCCAGCTAAGGTAGCAGCGGTATACAAGGACGGTTCCTAATAAAGTATGGGGTATAACTTGTTCGTAGACTCGAAAACTTAGCAATTTATACAAAAACTTGAAGAGGAAAGTTTTAAAGCTCATTCAGTGATCGCAACCCCTCTTGAAAAGTTTCGTCAGCTTTAACAATTTTGATTGATGATGTGGCTGACAGATGTTTTAACTGCAGGTTTGCGAAAGTTGATAAGTTTGGAAAGCAGAGAATTTATTAAAACATTTTTGCACATGCAGTAATTTAGTTTGCTAATGTGTGAGAGTTTTTTGGTACCAGTGGCAGCTTCTTTCGCAAAAACCTCACCAAGTAATACGCTGGGGGTGCTTCCCCGCTTTCGATGTGCGCCAGAACATCGTTGTAAGTTGGTGGATTGTCCGTATTGTGACTGCTAAGGGTGTTGACATATCGACCGCTAGAAATCGGTATCCGTCTGGCGCTATTGTTTGACTGCTGATGAACTGTCAAATCCGATTCTCTCAACGAGTTGCGCTTCTCCATCAACTTCACAAGGAGCCTGCAGGCGAAATGGGAAAAATGAATAAGGACAGATTCGGGAAACTGCCCGGGCGAGGCACATATGTTTTGAGCAGAAAACAGACGCGGCAAAAGTAATTCGGCCTAAAAATCAAATCAAGGCATCGCGTTTCCATCGATCTGATTTTTGTTCCCTTTTTCCTTTCACACCCACATGCTGAAAAGTCTGCGTAATATGAACTCAAAATAGGCCATTTCGAACTTGCTGAAACAAATTTTCTCCCAACCAGTTGCGCAGATTGGTAGGCGGTTCATTTAATTATGCAATGGTTTCACTTAAAAGAATCAAGCGGTTGCGAAAGTAGTTTTGAGATGTAGGGAGCTCGAAACCCATCAGTTCAACTGTTCATTCATGCTGTGCCGGAAAGAAGCTCAAAAACCTTGCAGATTTTTAAAAAACACAAAATGTTTTAATCGCTAATTCACGTTATTGTTCTACACGCAAAATATCTTCTCCAAGCGGAGCTTCAACTTGCTGCCTTCTCTCGTCCCATACGAAAATTGCGACATGTGCGCGTGTGTTGTTGCAGCACGATTTTTGCGTCATACTGGCGATATCAAAGAATTGAGAAATACCTGACGTGAACAGAAATGCTCTTGAGCTATCAACAGGCATGAGCAGGGTTTTAGTCGATCAGCTTACTGGACATTTTGCATGCGAACCAGTCCTCGTGATTTGTTGTTACAAAACTAGTTTGCATGGATCCGTTTCGGCAGCACTAAAGCTCTTTGAGCCTGTGTAGATCGATGTGTCATAGGAGCGCTAACTTAATTCGCGCTAATTTGTACGTTACAGCACTTATATGCTGCGAAGCGGCTCGCTGGAAAATGAAGTGTGTCAAAAAACACGAGAAAGGAGCAGAGAGCGTTGCTGGCCTGTTTAGCTATGTCTTGTTTGTCCTGTCCCAAACACATAATTCTCTTTTTGTTCAAAATGTCAAAACGTTGCTCAGAAAATAAACTTGCTCCATTTCAAAAGAAAAGAAAACTTCTGAGTTACTTGTAACTTTGGAATGTGATTGACATTAAAAAATGTGTTGGGAAGAGCAATGCTGATTAAATTTTTGCTCAACGATGAAGTAACAACTGATTTTTTTGCAACTTTCTTAATGGAAGTTTTGTCTAAATAAGTAGTTTTTCCAAAGACTTTTTCTGCACGTGCGATGTAAAATTTAACTTTTTTGTAAAAGCATCCACGATAGAAAGCCCTGCTACTCCAAAAGCACAATGACTGCTTTGTATAACAGTTCCAGATGGCACTTACCGATACAAGATCAAAGACAAAGCCAAGATGATAAACACTCCAAGAACTATCAGGATGGGAAGGAGGATGCGGAATGTAGATTCAGCAGCCAGGTTATTTCTCCCAACTCTCAAGTTGTCTTCATTGACAGGCTGCGGTGGCATGTCGGCGACAACTGCCTCAGTTGCAGTTTGCACGGCAAAGCCGTTACGCTCACGCAATCGCAGAAGTATGCATTGAACGTTACGGCACGGATCCATACGCCCGGTTTTACAAAGAACGGTTATCAAGAAGCAATTAATAACTCTTTTGCGTCAAATCTCTGCAACTTTCAGTTACAATTCTTAAGATTGGACCTGAAAAGAGAAAACTTTGAATAAAACATTTGAAAAATGTGGTCCCAACCCTTTGAATGGAACTTGAACCTTTCTTGTAGCCTGTTACTTGATTTGAAATATCTGATATTAAGATTTTCCACTGAATCCTGGTTATTAGTGAGTCTCCAAACCATACCATACCATTACGAAATACAATATTGGCAAAACGAGGATTTGCAATAACATTTGAAATGCTGGTTGCACCGCTGTCCTTGAAACAGCAAAATGGGAATTGTGTGGAATTTCATCCACACTGAGATCTAAAGAAAAATACTTCTTTAGTGTTTTAATTTTTGTACCACACTGCGTACAGCCACAAAACGTTTCAGGATAAAAAGGCAAATTCCCATTCTTGGCAGCTAAAGTTTTTATGAACTGAAAAAAACTGGTATCGTTGTTGTTTCACGTGCTGTTGGATTCTAGATCCAGTTTCATAATTCATGTTACACCGACAACAATTCGTTGATCCTGCGAGACGTTTGTCAAAGTTTGTCGTCCATATTTTCTATGCTTTTGCGTCTGCTTTTCGTTTCTCAACGACTTCAGCTGAAACTGCTTTTCTTATCTTAACCAGCGCACTGCGCCGACCAAACAGAACCCCACATTGAGGCAAACGTCGAACCCTGCCTCCTTTGCTGAACAGAAAACGCCGAAATGCAACAGAACCCTTGTTGGGCAGTTTCACAAATGTCGTGAAAACGAGGCAAGCGCTGCACAACGAAAGGTTCTCGGTCGAGTCCCTGGCGACGAAAACAAGATCTGGTCCCCGCAACATTCAAGCATCTTGCTTCTTAGAGGGACTCACAACAAATTATCTAGTTCAAAACATCACTACGCAATTGGCACAAGCGGTCCTGTGCGAAAAGCAGGTGGTCGGCTCGTTGCAATAACATTACCGAGAAGATAACAATTAAGGTAATTTAACCGTCAGCCAGGAACGTTCAACCACGACATAGTCCTTACGTGTGCCATGTTTCTGCTGCCAGTCACACTGGAAGGTGATTTTCAAGTACTCTACGCGCAGCTTAAATTTGGCAAATCGAAACGTAATCAGAAAACTGGGTCAGAATGTCTTGCTGCTTCTCGCACCTGGTGGTTTGTGACGTCGTCTTTTGCGATATCTGAAGCTGCCGGGAAACAGGAGTACTTTAATTACGTTGTTGTTTGTCGGCAAAACGAAAATGTATTTGGATCAGCTGTTTTCGTCTCTTGCACTAAATCAGTCTAATTATTGTAGAAGACAGTTTTGTTCATTCGCTAAGGAGAAGGACCAAAAACAAAACAAACTAGCGATGGCTAACTTATATTTGATAACCATAAAAGGAAGAAATACGTCGTTAGTTCCGTGAACACAAATTGACATGTGCATGCAAATAATTTTATTTTTTTGATATTACGACGTACATTAGAGTCTTTACTGAGTGGGATTTCCAGGCTCGATCTAGTCTAGCCGGATTTTCAGTATCTTGAGTTAACAGGGAGTGCGCTTCCACACGTCTGTTTGGCCGACTTTCTGCTATGTATCCTTATACACAGTAGACAAAGAACTTATATTTAATGGAAGGCCGCCATAACATGTAATTAATCACATGTTCACGGCCGCATAAGTTTTTATGGAAGGCCGCATGTGGCCGCACGATCGCAGGTTGTGCACACCTGAACTAAGATGAAGGTCAATAACGAATTCCGTTTCACGTCAAAGCAGATTATCCGAACTACATTTCATGGGGTTACTTTGCATGACTAACTGAATTTTGCACAAGAGATTGTCTTCAATTCACGTGGAATCTTAATCGGCTGTTGTTACGGCGAGGATCCCCACTCCCCAGGTTTCTATTCTTGTCAAATATTGGTCCGAGACTGGCGGATCTTTCTCTTAATCCAAAAGCGTTTGTCGTGAAACATTTCTAAATGCTCCAGTAGACATAGTTTAAAAAGAAATTTGAAATGATAGTTTGGCTTCAATCTTGCTTTCATCTCAACTTGTAGTTATGGCCTTTTTATGATTTTATATCCAAGGGTTGCTTTTATGTGCTAAATTTGCAAAATCACAAAGGTACATTATTGTTGTTTTTTTTCAAAAGACTGTTCTTCATAAAATTCAGGTAGCTGGTGGAATGAAACCACAAGTCTGTGGGAAAAATGCGCTTTATCATTTTTTAGTTTATTCTGAGAAGCACTTTCATTTGGTTGTTTCTGTCAGATAAGTTCTTCACTCAAGCGAAACTCTGCTGAAACTGCTCTTTCCTAATAACTGACGTTACACGCACAAGACAAAATACCTTTTCGTATGAAAATGCCCTTGTCACGTTTGGTACTTAAAGTTTTCTAACGAAATGTCCGGCAACGCTTAATTCGCAAATTTTCCTCTTGCCTTGTTTAAACTTTGCATCTGAACAACCACTGATTGCTGCAAGGATGCTCCAGATTTCAGTAAACCCAAGTAAATTCAACTAAATGCTGCTGACTCATTCTGGATGCATCTTTAATTTTGTTCTTAAGTGCATAACCATGAGCCCACTGCACACAAAGTCCAAAACAGCGCGCAATAAATTAGTTAGACCAACATCTGCAATGACTTCGGTGTTTTTAAGATCACTCTCTTTGCGTCGAAGCACAACAGAAAAGCCATTTGCTATGTAAACATGAGATCCTAGCAGAGTAACTACAACCACACGCCAAGCAGCCAGGATCCGGTGCCTCCCTGAGCATTAGGCACAGTGCGAGTGAGGTTGAACTGAGCAGTACGCAGTTACAAATAAGCAAGAGCACCAATGGTTCGTTTTCAAAATTATCGTTGATTTAATAAAGCTAAACAT
>Ga0210059_1008990_pt1 | contig 15657 bp, 8 predicted proteins | sample Ectturendosymbi2_FD_188042 | JGI IMG/M metagenome (GOLD analysis project Ga0210059, IMG submission 188042) | Ecteinascidia turbinata endosymbiont from Florida, USA - Sample 2 (SPAdes) (version 2) | ecosystem: Host-associated > Tunicates > Ascidians > Unclassified | place: Key West, Florida... | reverse complement strand
ATAAACAGCGACAAAGACACAATGAATGAAAAACGATCGGACTTGTTCCCCGACATCTACCGGTTCATGTTACAATAGTCCACATCATAATTTTATAAATTTCTTTCGTTCGGTCCACGACATGGTTCATCATTCTGTTGTTTTTTCTTTCTTATCTTTTAATCAGCGTTCCCCGCCTCCCGAGTTCTTATCAGCACGGTACCACCTGGAGCGCACACATTTTATAACATCCGTGCTGGCACCTCACAGCATTTCGTTTTTTAGCTCTGATGAAGATAGTTGTATCAACTATGGAAACGTTGGCAAGTTTTTAACGTGTTTTTATGTTTTTACCGCCAGTAGAGCTTGATTAAAGCTTGTTTATCAAAGTCCTGGCGTCTCCGAAGCAGAAAGATGTTATTGAATATATGTTTGATTCGCTTGTTCTTGCCTCAAAACTGACACTTGCCCCGGCCTCATTTTGCAGTTGCAAAGAACCTGAATAAAATATGCCGCCTCTCTCTCTAAGTTTTTGTGCTGTTTTTAAGCAAGTCTTTTCTTAAGGTAGAGGGACAGTTCCCCGCCATGTCCTCGAGCTGTGATATCTCTGGGTAGCGTAGTTGGAATCCCCCATTTGACACCTAAAATTTTTCGACGGTTTCGCGTGTCTGTGTACGGATGTGACTGCTTTGTTATCGGAAGCCACCTTTGGTTGTTAGATACACTAAAACAGGTAATCAAAGCTGCGAAATTCAGAACGTCCAACAGACGTGTTGCATAAGTTAAGCTACATTTTCCACTTACTCAAGGTCTTCAAACGCGTATGCACCATCCTGGCTTTGAAACGTGACTCTCATGACTATTTGCCGTCGTTGATGATCAAAACCCGCATATGTGTATGGTAGTTCTATACGAACACGCTGAAATAAGAGCAAAGAATGGAAACACAATTACGAGAACGATTTTTTTGGAACATCACTGCATTACAATTAATCAGTAACAATTAAGCTCTGAAAGTTGCTTTAGCCAAGTGTTGGTAGTGTTGCAACCACTCGGTAGGTGCGGTGTTGAATGCGCAGTACACCTGTGTGGCGCGAACAAGCAATGAGTGTGCACTGTGATCTCTACTGTTGCGTGCTGCCGCAGTATGAATCTTTGCGCTCTTGCCGCTTGGATCGTACCAACGCTACAATTAAGATTCCGGTTCCGACACTAATTGTAAAACGTTCTCAAATCTTTTGTTGTTAACATGTGGCTTAAATTCACTTATCATTATATATATATATTAAAATAGTTTTTGAGATCGTCTTAGCCTCTGGGTACTAAGAAATGCGGATTCTGAGCCAAGACTGTAGAGTCGAAACCCAAACAATTTTGGGTGGTTGGAGCTGGAGCCGTAGCAAAAACTTTTAGATGGTGAAGCCGAAGACTGATATTTCGTATCCGGTTCCACAGGCCTAGTTTGTGGGACAAGCGAGTTGTACAAACAATACTTGTTCAATGGTTTTCAGTGGATCAAATCATTAGAAGCGGGGCCAGAGATAAAAACGTTTGGATGTAGGAGTTGAAGCTGGGGACAAAGAGTTTAATGCCTAGAGCTGGAGTGTGAAATTTGAATTTTGGCTCCGCAGTCCAGTTCAGAGCACAGATATTTGACAGGGTGTCAATTAAAAAACAAGCGTGCCTCAAACTCGTTCCAAGGGTGCAGTATGTTCCACTTCTTGTACCAGATACGTACTACACCTGAAGTAGATTCGGACAAAATGCTCAGAGTTTAGATGTTTCGTTTAAACTTCCCCCGAAACAACATGCTTGATTAAGTGTCAATTTTGAGAAAACGTGGGAAGCGCACAACTTGTAAGATATTTGCCCACTAAATACAGAAGGTACACTTAGAGCCTCCACCATGCTACATATAGCAGGAAGCACAAGACCGAGTTTTACAAGTAGTCAAGAATAAAAAAGAACTCATGATAAGTCTTGCTAAACGTTCAACTAAGATGTGAGTTAAATGAAAGCACAAGTTGTGCTGACGTTTTAGGAATGTTCTTTGTGACTGCACTGATAGTAGTTTGACGCTGAACCAGGAATTGGAATAGCGACAGTGATGCAAAACCCATTTCACATCTGTTTGGTCAGAGTCTCCTTTAAAAATTTTTAAATGAAAATCTGAGCCTTGTTTCACCAACAAAACTGCTCCTTTTTTGATATCTTTGTCTTGTATGTTTCACGAAAGAAAAAATGAGATCAATTTTTAAACTCTTTTGAAGATCGACTGATGTGAACCTTACATGTGATTGTTATGCCTCTCCTTATGTCATATTTGTTAAATAATCGTCTGATATTCATATCATTTCCCATTTAGAGGCTATTCAAAATTGTCAACATTTCCACTAGTGTACACGACATGGGAATTACATATTAGGTGATTTAGTTTTCAGACTATCCATGTTGGAAAAATAATCTGTGTTTGCACTGATGTGAGACAGAATTTCAAAAATGACTGCAGGTATTTCAACTTTTTTTCAATGTTGCTATTGCCAAAGCACTTGTTTGCAAAAATGTTAAAAAATACCATATGAAATGCAGACCTATAATTCACGATCATTCATTTTTATCATGAAGGGGATTATAAGCATATACAAATGTATATATATATATATAACTGGCACACTCCAGATACTGTAACATTTTTCGGGAAAATGGGAGTTAGACATAATGCATACAATATTATTGCTCTGCTCTGCACATATCATAGGTATTAAACAATTAGGTATATCCACAAAGCTTACAAATTTTTGAAGCTGCAGTTTTAGATGGCACAACATTGTCACATCATCCATGCATTTTACATCACTTAAGTTTTAGATACTGATAGTAATAAATTTTAAAGCAAAAAATAACACTACAAAATATACACAAAAATAAAACTGGTAATCTCTGACAATAATTTATCATCCTACACCACCACAAAATACCATAAAATGGTTACAACAATGAAGCTAACCTTTCTAAATACAACTCCATTTGGCCGCATCTCAAGAACTGCACTTAAAAGTTGATCAGTGGGTCGAAGTTTAAAATCTGAAGTACCTATTGCAACCACATTGCAATAAAACTCCATGATTTCGTCAGTACATTTCTTTGGAAATGTCACAGCTATGCTAGATGGAAGTTCATATCTAGTGCCACAACTTGGGTCAACCAGTAAGGTACAGATGTCTGATGAAAGGTTGCAATTCGGTACATCATACTCATCAACAACTTGGCAATCTGCAGGTGAACATCAAACACATTGCAGTGTGACATTGTTTGAACAACCAATCTCTTAAATCTAACAAAAAATAAGCAGTTTCAACCATTTTTGCAGATGCCAATCAAATAAAATCTAAATCATTTTATTGTTTTAGAATGGCTACATTGTAACAGATATATTTTCTATTGTGTTGTTGTGTACTACTAGTTTGTTCTGTGGACTTTGAATTGAGATCAACACGTGCATAAAGAATAAATAATAGGCCCATTTGTTTATGTCTGCAAACTGATTTTTTTTCACTGAAACATTTCGGTTATTTGTCTCACAGTTGTATTAAAACTCACCATAACAGTGTTTATTAGCCTATATTTTCAAACATTCTGACCGAAATGACTTTATTTTTTATGGTCATTTGAAAAACGTTTTGGTCTATGACTGAAAAAAACAAACATTCAAAGCAAGGAACGCTATTCTCTCATTAAAAATTCTTCCATCATAATCAGGCATATTTGCACAAATGCAATACAATTATCCCATGATTTGCACAGAAACCATACTTAAGTTTCCATACATACTTGCAAGCTAAAATGCACCACTAAAGTTGTCCAGAAGGCAATTCACAGTTGATTCAACGCAATTTTTGAAAAAGTTGATGGCTTAACAGTCAGTACCAAAACAATGCCATCATATCATCACCACTATAACAGCAACAACTCTGTTGCCACATTAAATTCAACTACGTAATACTGTACATTAACATTTTCTATTAACCTGCAAACTGCATGAGCAGTATTCGTATCCAGTAAACTCTACAATACTAGAACTAATGCTCCATTTTCTTCGCAAGCAGCAAAAAGTTGATATTACAATGTCTGAAAATTTCACTTCTTGAGTTTTAAAAACTGCATTACTACCTAGAAACGATTTTTGAGCTGGGTGTTTTGGAATATTTCCTTGTAGTAGAATTCTTCCATTGTCTCTTACTGCATTAGAAACTTCCACAATATAATTGAATCGAACATCCAGGCAACTCAGAGTAAGAAACTCAGCTTCATCAGGTAAATGTTCTGTTACACATAAGCAGAGATTTGAAAACTGCAAATTAATAAATTAATTTTATAAAATTTCAAAAATTCATTTAAAAACAACTTACTGCATGTTTTCGTCACGAAAAACATTTTTAAAGAAAGCAAGAGGCAAGCCAACCAACTTAGTGTGAAGGTATTTTTGAGGCCGCTGAGTCAGTGGAGTGTCGCATGGGTGATGTACCATGAATGCAAAGTGCAATAAGAATAGCATCTATATTATGTGGCATGAACAAGCATTAATAGAATGATCTTCTTGCGTGAGCTCTGTTGTTGTTTCCTGCTAGTTTGGAGCTTTGTGTGCTTGCTGTTCATGCCCTCATATCACAACAAAATGGTGGTGTGACCAGGATGTGAAGGCAATAATGCCAGATGTAACTGTCACAAAACAGTACCTGCAATCAGTGCACTTGGTTGTCAAAATGATGGAATGTTGTTGAGGCTGCTCAGTTGGTGTGGTGTCGTGTGCATGGTGTACCACAAACAGGAAGTGTAATAAGAATAGCACTTCTTTGTAAGTGGTACAAACAAGCAATAACAGTGATCTTGTCAGGTGATCTCTATTGTTGCTTGTTGTCACAAACTTTGCGTGCTTGCTGCTCGGGCCCTCCAATCACAACAGTATATGTAAAACTTAAACATTCTAAAAAGAATTGAAAATAACTTTAATTGTCCTCTCTAAATTGATAACGTCAATTAAATACACAAAATGGTGACTGAAGAACTGTATGCTATTTTCAAAGTTCAGTCAGCTAATTTCAACCACAATTTTAAGGAAAAGCATTTCACATAGTTTCAAGCTAAAGGGTATAATACTGTAGGAGTATCATCCAGTGTGATGTTTTGTCACTGTGAAGTTAGATGCTAGTGTGAAGCGGAGGTCATCATGCTGCTGAAGTGGACTCCAGCAAGTGTCTCCATTTAGATTTCTATTTATAAATCTACAAATGACACAAAAAATTAATCTATATTGATCAGTAAGGGGTTCTCAAAGCTTGCCGCAATAATCCCAGGGGTATTGAGATTAGATGTTGGGGGTATTCAACAGTGCATAAACACTCCATCATTACATTTGTTCTAGCAATATTGTACCACATGAATAAGGTTGGTGTTGATGAATGTGATACAGCCAGTTACGCTGACCATTTTCCTTACTACTTTAGTGAATATTTCTTTACTGGTTCTGTTTTAATTGTTACAATTTTTTGTTGTTAAACTTTGTTGAAAAGGGGCATCCAGATTGACAAAAATATGACTTAGGCGTATTGAGGCATTTAAATTTTAAGGACCACTGATCGGTACACACTGGCCTTTAATTGATTGCCATGAGGAGTACCACCAATGTAGATTAATATTGAAGCTAAGATATACAAGCAATACCATCAAGCATGGACATGCAACAAAAAAGCAGTTTTGTTAAAAATAACATCTAGACCAGCAGCTCACAAAGTCTAGCCCACGGGCCAGGTCCAGCGTGTAAGATTTACTAGGAATATTTAGTATTTTAACAATTTCGTGTAAACAAATTGATGGAAGATGTAATTGCACAAAAAAACATTTGATGTGTTCAATAATTTTATCGCGATAAACTTTACAAACCAAAACAAGCCTAGCTTTCTGCTTTGATCAAAAGCTCAACTACAAAAGTTTTGTAGTTTACTTGTAATGTGTGAAATAAAAGTGATTTACTTAGGACCTAGGCCATTTGTTTGTAATATTATACTATGCGAACAACACAGACAAGTACACGTAAACAAATACAGTTGTGTCACAGCTGTTTTTCTGTTCAAGGTCACTGTGCACCAGCACACTAATACTGTACATGTGCTTGGCACCTAGACTGCTGTAGTCTCTACATTAGCTTGCATAAGTGCTGCAAAATGACGAAAAGTAAATTTTAGTAGGCATTTAAAGTTTGAAGTGCAAGCGTTATCTGGTGCCAGTTTATAAATTGTTTAACAGAAGTACAGAGTACCAATTACAATTTGCAAGTGAGCTTGTTGTTATCGAGCAAAGAAAATAATTATCATTATACAAACATGACTAATGTTATGCATGCTCTTTGTTGTTTTTTTAATACACAAAATAGTTCAACCCATGGATCCTGATAAGATCACAAATTTGGCCCAGTATCCAAAAAGTTTGGGGACATCTAGACCATATTGGGATTTTATAGGTAATATCACATGAAATGTTGTGTTCCACTTCTGAAAGCTAGTGATGAGTACAGAAGTATTGAAAATGTTATGATGGGATATGTTAATCACATATGTGCAGGTAAGATTCAACTCTTTTTTCTAACTCAGGTAGCATTGCAGAGCAATCAAAAGCTAGTTTGTCACAGAGAAATACTACAGTATGTATTGTAATAACAACACTGATAAATAACTTTCAAGAAATCAGCCTAAACAATGTTCAAATCATTAGTTAAAAGTTTATGCAACTGTTTAATGTTAGTAAAACAGCATGCAGATGGCCATTAGAAGATGAAGCCTACAGCATCACATGTGGAAATGATAGTGGATGATGCAAATATTATAAAACCATCAGTGGCCTAAAGTGTCATCACTACAAACATTATGACTGTAACAGAAAACACATGATTAGAATAGCACTGCAAGTTTTATTTAAAACAAAATTTGGAGATCTTCATAAAAGTTAGCCAAAACTTATCACTTAACACTTTCTGCATGTTGACATATTTTTAAACATGATATGAGTTCTTCTCAAAAGTAGAGATCAACCGATATGGCTTTTTTGGGGCCAATGCCGATATATCAGTCATCCATGGGTCGATAGCTGATAACTTATATTTCCAAAATTTTTAAATCTTGTTTTCTTCTTCATTATCAAAAATATTATGTATTCTATGCCTTACCTTTTTTTCAAAAACTTCAAAAATCAGGATTTATGGGTTAAACATTTTCAAATTGTAGCAATTTCAATACTTTGCTATGATTTTTAATTAATCTAATTAATGATGATTGTTTTGTTTCAGGTGCGACTATCGATGTGTGTTTCATTGTTCACCTTGTCTGCTTGTTTATGAAAACACACCTGCTAGAGTAGCTGCAAGATAATTGTCTTGACTTGGTTCATTGTAATTCCTTGTGCAAGTTGTCTGAATGCAGGAGGAATATAACAGATGTTGTCAACACCTACTGAGACTGATAAAATCAGCCGTTTTGGCCAATACCAATACATCAGCAAAACCCAAATATCAGCCGATTATATGGGCCAGGCTAACATTTCGGTCTACCTCTACTCAAAAGTGCTGTGAGTGCATTTAAAAACAAGCTCAATAAATCATGTAAACAGAGCGTGATTCAACCATAGGCATAGTGCAAGCTTTCTTGTCATTTTCATCACAGGTAAATCATGTGGTATGTGATGTATGGTATTGTGCAGTGTGTGAAGTTAGACCATGTGGTACATACATTTTGCATTGCACAAGGCAAAGTCACACTTGTTGAAAGTAGTGGCATTGTTGATATAAGTGCAATATTAATTGCAGGCAATAGGTCAGAGTGAGCCTTTTGTCAAGATAATCAAACAAGAAATGCTCAAGCTCTCTAACAATGCTTGTTTTTCACACAAGATTAGATAAGTGTAACTATTTACACTAAAGACAGAGTGAAGAAAGCTCACAATCTAAAGACATGCAGTGAAGAATATCCTACAAATACAAAGAGAACAAAACATTGGTTAATGTTGTAAATGGTGCTTCAGAGTAAGTTAAGCTGAAAAATAACAATAATTGAAAAAAAACTGTGAAAAGTCAGTAGGATAAGACAATCACATAGGGAGATAAATAGATAAATGTAAAGGTTAACAAAAAATGAATTCATTGCTAACTTTATTGCAGAAGCATAATTAACCTACTGAATTTGTTTCAATAAAGAGGCACGATTTTGAAGGATTTGCAGTTTACGATGCTCTTATATTTAATAACTTTTGCTGCTCTTCTTTATTTTTATGTGATGTTGTTCTAACCAACAGTGTCATTAGACCTACCACAAGGCTGTGTCAATACATTATTGCAAGGTAGATAGGTGACTTATTCAACTGGCCTTTCATCTGTCTTTAATATTAAATTGGTGCATCATCATTTCACTATGCACTTCATTATTCTTCTTCATGGTTGTTTTCTACTGTAGCATTCATTTTTCCCATTTGTAAAGTGGACAGTCAGAATATATTTACCTTTGTGTCAACCACAATTACTTGTTAAACTGTTATGGTTTGAATTGGTACAAGTTTCTTTTCAAATTTCACATACTTATTGAAGACCTGAGGATGTATAAAAGATTGTGCAATGTAGTACATTTCTTACTGTTGTTATATGCTTTGACACATAATAATGTTTGCTAAATGCTACTCTTCTAATTATACAGCTGTTCTCTATCAGTAATTGCACAATGTATACAATATAGTTACACACACAGCAACTGTAAACAACTACTTCAATAGCTTTGCAATCATGTATGAGCAAAATAAGTAACACCTCCTAAAAGAAAATTGCTAAGCTTTTCATATACCTAAACGTCTAAGTAATTTTTTCATATCCAAGGGCAGCAGTTATGTTTTGTGTGAACTTTCTTTAACTAACACATTGAATTCCTTTTTTTTAATTGTGGGGAAAAATGGTGACCACTTATGTTAATATTAAGCTGCATTTGTTTGATGTGATTTTGACATTACTGTATTAATCATTCAAATATTTTGTTAACAGGTGGTGTTCTGCACTGTCTACAAGACACATGACCTTTGATGCCTTCAAATTGCTATACATATGGTATAAACTGCTAAATTTAATTTGCAAGTTTATTGCTAGTTGAACAATCTACAGAAAGTTAATATATATGTAAAAGCTTGGATTCCAGACCAGAATTTGTACTGACTATGATAGCAACATTGGCTTAGAAATAAATCAATTCAACAAACACTTAGGGTTGCCAGATGTGTTTTGTAAAAATATCAGCCTTTTTGTCAACAGTGACAAAAAATTAATAGAAATAGGGTGTAGGCCAAATTGTTGTACTGTAGTTATTAGTGAACACTGCGCATTCAAACACAGGCTATCCATATCTTTGCCATTGGCGACAATGATTGAGGCAGTGGCGTACACAGAAAATTTCCAAGGGGAGGGCAAAGTTTTGTCACAATCTTGTGACGTCACAAATCAACTTTAGGGAAGGTGACGAAGGTACGACCATTCTAGGGGAGGTCTGAGAGCATGCCCCAAGAAAGTTTTGAAAAATATGCATTTTTGTGAATTCTGGGAGCAAGTTTCAGCATAATTCTTTTACGAGACTTATAAGCCGGTGAGACAGAAAACTGAACTTTTACGAGACTTATAAGCCGGTGAGATAGAAAACTGAAAAATAAACCTATATGCGTGCTTGGATGCAGTGCCGTAGCAGCCCAACTCCGCCACCCCTAAAATGACAGGGAACCCCTCATGGTGATTAATATAAAAAGTCAAATAAACGTTATGCTGCATCTCGAGGCCGTATGGTCTTCAAAACAAAATATCCTAATTGCAGACATAATTTTCGCAGAACCAGACCCATAACCAGGTTTTGAAGTTTGGGGACAAGACAGGCCTACATATTTGGGAAAAATATTCTTGTTTTTATCATATGTTTCAAACAAATTTTTCTGACCACAACAAGATCTGATGGACACAAAAATAGACTTGGGGGTAACTGGACCCGAATGTCCCGTGTCTGCGGGCCTGGACAGAACCATCTCCAGAAAGTCTTTCATTGGGGGCCTTCATATTTGTGCAGGGAAGCTAGACATTCTCATAATTTATATTTAATTCACAACATGAACAGCATATGTAGATTGTGCAAATCAATTGCAAATATTTTCTCGCAAATGCCCATAATAGGCTCGTAGTTTCCACCTAAATTTTTTTGAACGACTTTTGCAAAAAAAATTGGGTCGTAAATCATTTTCATTTTAATGATGGCGATTATCTAGAGATGTCTTAATGAAATGCAAATATAAAATAAATTTGCAGGAAATAAGAATCAAGCCTATTGTTCAGTTATAAATGCATTATTATTTAAGTTTGGCCTAGTGGTTAGTGCGCTCGCTTCATGTCTGATAGGTCGTTGTTCATGTGGTTCGAATCTCAGCCAGGTCGTGCCAAGACCTTAAAAATTGGAACTTGCTTCAGTCTGGCCAAGCGCTCGGCATAATGACTGTAGCAGGGAAATTCTCCAATGTGGATGCAATCTTCGTCGGAGTCTGGTCGTGTTGCCTACTGCCTTCCCATCGGAATAACCTCGTCGAAGACCAAGTGTGTGCGGTTGAGAAATGGGCGATCTCTTCACCCTAAACAAATCTCTGCCCGGGCGATTGTCGATGCCACTGGAAGGACAATTCTTGTGTTGTGCATTGTCTGTACTCGCAATTGCGTTGTATGAGAACTTTTCGCAAAATGTTCTTGTGTCTTCGTCGTTCTGATCGCCGCGAAAGCGACGGCATGGGCCATGGAATATGTAGTATTACTAAAGCTGTAATATGTAGTATTACTAAAGCTGAGGCCTGTCAAAGCATGTGCGCCACGATGAACGTTTTCTTTCATTAGCACAAATTGATAAACTTTACCATGAACTTGCAAGTGAAATATGCTTAAAACGCGTACGCTTTGGGCTTTTACTGGCCAAAATATGCACGCATAAACCTTGCTGATGTCTGGACTTGTTAATCTCTTACTGCAAGCACATGTTTAGACAAATAACATTTTGTATCTCAAATCATCTATGTTAACCAATATAGACTTAATGCCTACGTGGACACAACGGTTAACATCCACAGTCCATGAACTGCACAGCTGGTACTCTGTTTTGGGAAAATTTAGCAATGATTGCTAAATAGACTCTGCTAACTACACAATTAACTCCATCTGGCTGTCAGAACAGTAGGCTGTGCAAATTCGTAAATTTGGTCGTACGCACCAAGAAGGTATCTTGATGCTATGCAGTACAAAATAAGGGAAGAATACCTGGGCGAGACATATAACATTTTTTACGACAATCACTACACAAAAGTGAAAGTCTGACTTATGGATGTACACAACTAGGCATGTAGGCAGGCCCAGATAACTGAACACGAGGCCCATCAGTGCAAAGTTGTGACCACGAGGGCCTTGAAACGCAGTTCACTCATGTTTAAAGGCAGGTTGCAAAACTTGCTAGCGGATTGTTGTAGCGTACTCTTGATCTCTATTGGGTAACAATAGCATGGTAATAAATATTCAAATGTTCACTTCTAGTTATGGTAGTAGCGTTTTTCCGCATCTGACCAAGGCGCCCACTGAGTTTTTTTTCCACCCAGATCTGCTTTTTTAGCTGACCTGCGTGTGTAGGTTTCAGTGGCCTACACAGAAAATTTCCGAGGAGGGGCCAAGTTTTGTCACAATTGTGTAACACCACAAATCAACTTTTGGGGGAAGTGCCGAAGGCACAACCATTCTAGGGGGCTCCAGGAGCATGCTCCCAAGAAAATTTTGCAAAATTACACCTACAAATACGCATTTATGTGCATTCTGGAAGCAAGTTTTAGACAATATTGCTTTTACATTTTTTTATTTTTAGGGTCTGAGGGGGTGGCCTTGGCACAGTGGCCTCCCCCTCTGTACGCTAGTGGATTGAGGTATAAACTTTATCCAAGAGATTAATTTTTGTATATTTAATCACATTTACGATGAAAATTGCTTTGTGTGAAAAGAGATTTAGAAAACACTGAATCAACAAAAATTGGTATGACTTATTAAGAATGCATTTTCTCAATCTCTGTTATTTACGCAGTGGAGTAAAAGGGTCACCAGTCCCTACAATGTCACCCTCATTCTGTCCGTTTCTATGATTTTCCTGCATTCTTCTGCAGTAGCCTCTAGTAGTGCAGACAGCAACTCCACATGCGCTGGTTTCACAGTTAATTGCCAAAAAATGCTCGTACAGATCACGTATGGTAGATAGGACTAAAGAAAGGAACAGAGAAACAAAGAAACTATGAGTATCCTTAAAGTTACGAGTAATAATAATTTGCTACATTTTAGATTTAAATGAACTTTGCTGAAAGAACCGTCCTGACAAGTTTCACTACTAGAGTCATTATAATTTGAGAAGTTCCGTGTTAGTTCTTTTTGGAGTTACTCCAATTAATTACATATTCAAAATACCGGCTTCAGGCATAGATTTTCAAAATACCAGCTTCTTACCAGCCTCTGCTAAATTAGCAGTAAAATACCGGCCATCTGGCAACCCTACAAACACTGCATACTAGACAGAATAAAAAGAACAATTTTGATATAAACATATAACAAAATACATACCTAGACTATTGTGTGTACAAATGACTCTTTGAATAGTTTGAGAAAATAATAAACTTTTTGGCAAAGTTGAAAATTGATTGGTTGAAATGTCTAGTTCCACCAAAGATGGCAGGTAAAATAAACTTTCAGGTAACTCCTGCAGCAAGTTTGAAGCTACATTTAGTACTTTTAATTTTTGCAACTGATGAATTTCATGAGTAATACTAGCCAGTTTATTTCTTCTAACACTTAAGACTTCTAGATGTTCCATAGCAGAAATATTTGAGTTAATCGTAGTTAGCTCATTGAAATCCAGCTTTAATATCTTTAGGCGATGAAGATTTGACAAACATTCAGGAAATATTTGTATTTTGTTAAAGCTTAGATCCAGCTGGGTGAGTAGCTTCAGTTTTCCAAATTCAGCAGGTAATGTTTGTAATCCGCCATGCATACTTTGACCATTTTTGCCTTTGCGACCTCCTTTTAAGATACATACTTCTAATGAAGTAAGCTTGGCAATATTGTGAAATGAAGAATAGTCATCTTCAGATAATCCAATCGTAGAGAGTTCCAGTAAAGAGAATGTACATAAGTGAGAAGCATCATTTGATAAAATAAAGTCTTTAAGCTCAGCAAAGCATTCATGGGCATCAATGTCAAAATCCAAGTAAATATGCTGGAAAGTAGTATGCAAATAATTTTTTATTATTTTGCTACTCATGACTGCAGATCTACTCTTATCCTGTTTCATCAAAACACAGCAACATGATGGTTTATCTGCAATGGATATAATTTTGGTTGAATTTCACTACATGGAAATACAAAATTGCATAGATGAATGAACAAATTGCATAGCTTGGACAAAGAGCCATCTGTACATTGTTGTGGTTTTCTTCATTGCATAGCGTTTTGTACAAAACCATGCCTTTGATGCCAAGCTATTTGGCCAGTCTTAGCATGTTTTCTTGCTACCTAATAAAACAAACTAAACAATTTAAACAGATTGAAACAGCATTGATTATATTAAACACACTATTTCCTGTATTTTTGTCAAAAAAAACATTTGACGCCAAGTAGTTTGGAGGTTTTGGTGTGTTTTTTTTCATCTATTAAACCAAATAGTAATTTGAGCAAACAGATTGCAGAAAATATTGTTTTTATTGGACATACAATTTCTTGGTGTTAGGACAGATTTGAACAATTTTGGCTAATTTTGCAAAATCAATATAATTAAAATAAGCAAGCAAAAAAAACATTTCAAAATATTTTTAGATATTCTTTATAAATTTACATCATATAATTACTAATAAAAAGGTTTACTATGGTACCACATCGCTAATCATTAAAGTACATAGAATGATGTATATAAAAAAAGTACATCATACAATGTTCATTAGCACCAAACATGTCCACGACAACAGAGGATATGGGGGTGTAATATATTGTGACATCACAAAATTGTTCAAGGTTTTTGTTTGTATCCACAATGTCCGCTTGATTTCCAAAAGTTTTTGAAAAGTCATTTCAGAGATATGTTGCATCACATAATGATCTACAGAATAAGAGTTCATCAAAAATAGCAATTCAAGAAGGTCTGATAGTAATAATACACAGCGTATACCTTTGCAATAACAGGTCTATAATCTACATGCATGCATACCAAACGGCCGGTCCGAAACAAACGATGTATAATTTGAGCCTATAGGGGACAAATTAACCTGCAAAAAAGGACTATCAACAAAAGCTTAGAAAACAACATTTTTATAGCATATTTAAAGATGATTTGCTTGAACAATGCAGTAGAAAAATTGCTTGATAAATCTTAAACTGCATATAATAGCACATTTTGCTGAGTTACTACAGTTTTGACCAGTGAAGATTAGGTTGCAAAGGACTTGTCAATGTACACTCATAATAAAATGCTTTATGTAAGTCAACAATTTGCATCAGAACCTGGCAAAACATAGTGGCAAATGCCACGTTTGTCATATTGTCTACATTGCAATCCTCAAACTGACAGTTTGAAAATATTCTTAAAATTTATAAAACTTTGTACATGCCACAGTAGCACATAGTATGAGGCTGTTTTTATTTCAGTCATGGACCAATTTTTTAAAATTAGCAAAAAGATTAAGTCAATTTGGTTGTAATGCTTTTTTCAGTCAAGAATATCCAAAAATAAAAAACTAACAGAAGTTTTTAAGCTATTTTGTACAAATGCAACCAAAACGTCTCAGAAAAAAACAGGTATGAAATATTTCTAGTTGTTTTATGGTTAAGGCATTATTACATGTGATCAAAATGCACATAATAAACTCTCCTTATTATAGTGTATTCACAGTAGTTTATGACATATTAGAATCAAACATGAATAAAATCAACTAGTATCATATCATATGAGAATTTTGTGTTTCTGGAAAAGATAATTTGTGTGCTTATGCACCAATTTGCTACAGTGCTACTGCCAGTGGAGGGCCCATGGTATTGGGCCTGAAATTCCTTTGCAATGGGTGCTCTCTTGCTAAACACTAGTGATAACGTATTTCTTGATGGTAGTTTTCTTTGAGTATATTTTTCATTGACCAAAGCTGTATGACATGCCTGATTAGGAAATAAATGTTAGATTGGAATGCTGGAGACCTTAATCCCTCAACATTTTCAAAATGCCACAGTTGTGTTTTGCTTGAGTTGAATTGAAAAACTTCTATTCAGTTAATATACATAGGTTTTGTAACACAAACACAATCTGAAATTCTATAACTAGGTAGAGTATTTTATTCCATTCAAAGGGGTACCCGACTAACAAATTGTGATGTCATTTATGGATAACCTTGAAATAATTACCGTATTTTTCAGACTTTAAGGCACACTTAAAATCCTTTAATTTTCTCAAAAATTGAGAGCGCCTTATAATGCGGCGCACCTAATGTGTGAATCTGGTTGTGCTTTCTCACCTAGGGCCAATTTTATGTGGCAAACGGTGCTATTTATTCAACTGCTAAGTTACA
>Ga0210059_1008989_pt1 | contig 15657 bp, 8 predicted proteins | sample Ectturendosymbi2_FD_188042 | JGI IMG/M metagenome (GOLD analysis project Ga0210059, IMG submission 188042) | Ecteinascidia turbinata endosymbiont from Florida, USA - Sample 2 (SPAdes) (version 2) | ecosystem: Host-associated > Tunicates > Ascidians > Unclassified | place: Key West, Florida... | reverse complement strand
ATGTTGTTAAACTTTCTGTATTTTTGAAACTCGGAAGCAATGCCACTATTCATAGCTTTTTTATAAAGTTTGTTTTTAGTTTTAATAGAATTCAGCAAACCTTTTGTTATCCAAGGTTTTGATGCCAGCTTGGTCAATTTCCTACTTAATTTGATTAATGGTGCATTGTGGTCCACAGAGGATTTGAATATTTTAAAAAAGTTGTTGAATTCTTCATTTGGATTCTCAGGGTTACTGGTAAAATTTTCTTCCAAGTTTGTTGACAGGTGCATAGCAAACTTTTCTGGGTGGAATTGTTTGTAACATCTTTTCCATTTAGTTAACTTATTTTGTTTAGGTACTATTTTAGCTAGAAGAAAGATAGGATGGTGATCACTGATATCATATTGTAATACACCAGGCTGTAGTTCATGTACAAAGTCATTACAATATATATGGTCAAGTAGTGAGGGTTTTTGATGTAACATAAATCTTGTAGGTAGGGTGATCATCTGATGGGCACCTATAGATTGCATGTTATTTATAAACCGTTTGTCCACAGTGTTTTTAGATAAAGCATTAATATTAAAATCGCCAAGCAGGTAAAAAGTTTTTCTTTCCATATTTAAAATATTTATACTATTTTCCAAGATTTCTCCAAAATGCTTTGTATTGTTATTAGGATGGGAGTATAATGTACCACTAAAAAAGACGTATTGCTAACATCTGTTACTTCATCCCATATATCTTCAATGTGATCATTGCGTAAGTCCAAATCAGATCTGATTTTATAGATCAATTTATTTTGACATATATCCCTACACCACCTGCCTGTGTTAATGAGTTTTTATGAACGAAAGTATATCCAGGTAATTGTATGTCATTATAATTGCTGTCATTTTTAAGTTTCACTAATGGCTATAATGTCTGAAGTAATTACTATATCTGTCAAAACTTCATAAATTTGATATATTCTGTGATAGACTCCTAGTGTTAAGGTGAATAATAAACATTTGTCTACCTTTAGAAGATCTAGATAATAAATTCTTTAGATCTTGTACTCCATACGTATTACACGCTTCTAAGTTTGGAATATTTTGGTTAAAACTGGCGCAATTAACACAATACGTCTGTGCCGGTACATTCTAAATCCAGTCTATGGCAAAAAAATGTTACATTGAACGTAGACCAAAAACACCGCCTCCATGGCAATTCGGTTCAAAGTCGAATAGACAGCAAAAACCAGGAAAACGTAGGTTATTTAAAACAGAAGATTTTAGCCAGGTTTCGGTAACACAAATAATGTCAAACTCATAAATATAAGAGACTGTACCTAATACCGCGAACGTCAGTGACGAGATACATACTAAAATACTGCAATCATTTAAGTGGCAGATTGTTGGACGTTCAAAAACTCCGCTTCCATGGCGATTCGGTTCAAAGCCGAATAAAGAACAAAAACCAGGAAGACGTAGGTTATTTAAAACAGAAGATTTTAGCCAGGCTTTGGTAACACAAATAATGTCAAACTCATAAATATAAGAAACTGTACCTGACACCGCGAACTTTAGTGACGAGGTACAAACGAAAATACTGCAATCATTTAAATGGCAGATTTCTGGACAATTACATATTACTATGGACTAACTCAACGTCAGCAAAGAGTCTGTAGTCTGCGTCGACAATTTTCCATTGGATTCGCTTTCCTTGCTTGTAGAGTTAATTTGCAATTTTGAGGAGAGTACGTCGTTTAATCTGCATTGCCAATGGAAGATGCTTTGTTATGCTGCATTTAAACTGTCTGGCATGGGAAGCTAGGTTGAAGTTAGAGTTCCGGTCTTTCATGGTCACGAATTTCACAACAATCGGTGGTGCAGTAACAGAAGAAGATGAAGTAATGGCGTTTTTCCGTGGAAGGCGATGAACGTTTTTCCGTGGAAGACGATGAACGTTCGAGAAAATGATTCGGTCGAGATTTGAGGCAGAAAAGTGCAATTTTTCAGAAATAAATGTACGAATAATCTTCTCAGAAGTCTCAGAAGTTTCGCTTTTTTCATTCATAGGAATACCATGGAACAGCAAGTTGAACTCTTTCGAACGAAGTTCATGCATGATTGCTGCTTTGCGATTCTCCGTTGCTTGTATTTGGAGTTCAGTTTCAAGACTCGCCAGTTTGCTTTCTAGGTTCTCGATTTTCTCATGAGCAACCTCAAGCTTGTTTCGACAGCTGTGATACGTAGATTCAGGCTGGACTCAATCTGCGCAAGGCGCCGCTCAACTGATTGGAGTAATTGGAATACTTCATTCAGCGTGGGTTCACTTTGTGCATTCTGCGCAATCGGATTTCTTGAATGCCTGAAGGTGACATTCTCCATGACACTGCAGGCGACTGCTCTGACAAAGAGCTCTTTACTGCTCGGCTGCCTGGGCGAATTCGAAAGCAAATGTACTGTTTTTAAAAATTGCTTATGACATTGTTGTGACTTTTGGACCCCCGCATTGATTCGGCGCCCTGGGAATTGTGACCCCTTGCCCATCTCGTTACATCTCTGGTCGTATGCAATAAAAATCGGAAAATTTTCCGAAAATATACAAATTTTCAATTCCGAACGTCATGAACGTCTATTCCATGAACATCTCGCAATTTTCGAACACAATACGACATGGATCTTGCACAGGCTGACAACGCAGGTTATTGGCGGCATTTCAAGTTTCTTCGTATAGTTTTGTGTCACTTCTATACCTGCCCCACGCATTTTTTCGGGGTGGACCTGAGTTTGTTTCGCTAATAATAAAAACTTTTCCGACATTCAACAAGTTACTTTTTTAAGGTTAAATAAGTTTGAGAATATTTTCTGAATTGTGTTGAAGGCCGCTTCTGCTTCGGAAACGTCCCAGTAAGCCTGGGTAGTGGTGACATTGCGATTTAGCCAAAATGTGTGTGGTTATTAACCGTGTTTATTATAAAAAGTTATCTGAGCAGTTGGGTCTTCACGCATATGCAGTCAGTACACATCCGGATGAACTCGTCCTTGAGGCCACCCTACAAAAATCTTGGATCCGCCTATGTCGTCTGCTATGAAAATTGTCTGTTATGAACGGGTCTGTTATGAATGGGTCTGTTATGAACGGACACCAGTTTGGTTACTCAGAGTGCCGTCAATGCAGCTGTGAAAGATGTTATGGTAAACAACTTTTCCATCAGAAAAATGTGCAAGAAGCATGGATTGGAAAAGTCCAATTTATGTCGATATGTTAAACAAATTAGAGATGGCAATACATTCAACGTTGCAAAGAAGTCTTGCACAAGAAATCAGGTATATCACTGTTTATGCCCTTGTTTTGCATTAATTGTTTATTTCTCCAGACCATTGGTTTTCTATCATACAGTATTTATTGTGTTCTAAATTATTTTTTGCAAAGTGAAGCTTTAGCTACGTTGGTATCTTTTTTGAGATTTTTCCTGACAGCGAGAAGCAACAATGTGAATACCTTTTGTCCTGCGCCACTTTGTTGTTATGGACTTGGTAAAATCCAAGCACGACAAGTGCCACATTAGTTTGGTGTTTATCCGCACAAGAAAATTCTTTCGTTATGGGAGAATAACGAATTTGCTGGGGAAGACTGGCTGACAGGCTTTAGACATCGGAGTAAGACATTAAGCCTAAGATCACCCGAATGAGGCAGATAGCCTACCTCTCATCACTTTTATATTGGAAAACTTATTTCTGGTCGTGACGTGATTGTGTTCTTGCAAATATCTCGTAAAATCAAGAATGGATTTATATTTCCTGAAAAGAGGACATTGCGTCAGTTTCCAGAAATGATAAGATTCGGCCATTGCCAGCACCTCAGCCAACTACTCAAACAAAGCGCCTTAATTCAGTTTTGAAATTCAATATAGAGTTGTCATACATGTCGTTTCAACTGATCGCTACGTTTTTGTGCCACAATGTCATAAGCAAAATTGTATATATTATTAACGTAAATACATTTCGTTAAAATGACGAAATATGGGTACTTATACCCAAGCATTAGATCCTTTTTGTGTCTGTCCCATGGGTTCCAATTGCTGTCTCGTTGGTCCCAGGGGTTGGAGACCGATGAAACAAAAGTCGAAAATTTTCTTGGGGTGATATCTACATTAACGTTTTCGAAATTTTAAACGGAAAGGGTTGCAAAACGTAGCTCTTTAGCATAGTCTCCAACACTGAAAAAACAAGCCAAATATCTGCAGTAACTTCGATTTTATCATGCAATCAATATTTTTGTCTCATTGGTTCCACACTTCCCCTAGTACTTAACATTACAGTTGCTGTTAGAAGTCCCTTTGAAAGCAAGGTAGGCTGCTTTTACATTACAGTTACTGTTTGGGGGGCTCCTTTCTAAGTATAGCACTTGCACATTACAGTTGCTGTTTGTGGCCACTTTGAAAGCAAGGCACTTGAACATTAAAAGTTGCTGTTGGGGGTCTCTTTGAAAGAAAGGTACTTCAACATTACAATTGCTGTTGGGGTCCCGTGAAAGCAAGGTGCTTACACATTGCAGTTGCTGTTGGGGGCCCTTTGAAAGCAAAGTACTTACGCATTACAATTTCTTTTAGGGGCCCCTTCAATTAAGTTTAAAAGCAGAGTACTTACACATTTCAGTGGCTGTTGGGGGCACCTTTGAAAACAGATTAGGCCTACCTTCAAATTGCAGTTGCTTTTGGGGGCTCCTTTGAAAGCAAAGTAGGCTACCTGCAAATTACATTTTCTGTAGGAGGCTCCTTTGAAAGCAGAGTACTTACTTATGATCTGCTTTGCAGTACATTATATGAGTTGATAATACGTTTTTCATCAAAAATAAGGAAAATTTACACGCGCAACATCTCAAGGGGGGCCCGAGGCAAGTGCCTCGCTCGCCTCCTCTTAAACACACCACTGGGAGCTGTCCCCAAACTTCTTGGATGCTGGGCAAAATTCGCGATCTCATCAGCGTCTACGGCAGTGTTTTTCAACCTTTTTGCTGCAACGGAACTTTCCGCAAATGATTGCATTGCGCATGGAACCCTATGCAATGATCCAAGTAACAACCGCATAGAATTGTGGTTGCGAATTTCGCCCCAGACTTTCAGTCTGTTTCGGCGGAACCCGCTTCAAAAGCACTGTTCTACGGGCTGGAGTCGCGGCGACTTCCAATGGAAAAAGCAATTATGGCGTAACAATTGTCCAGAACGGTGTCCGTTCAAAAGAGTCACGTTCATAACAGATCCGTTCGTAACAGACCCGTTCATAACAGACTAGTTCATAACAGACCCGTTCGTAACAGACCCGTTCATATCAGACCATGTTCATATCAGACCATGTTCATATCAGACCCAATATGAAGGTTGTCTGTTGTGAACAGGTCTTTTTTGAAAGCGAACCGTCCAGAACATACTGCGTTTACGTTTTATTTTTCATTGTTGTTCGCAAAGTATGACATTACAAACGAATGGCCTGAGCCCTAAGTAAGTAAATCACTTTTATTTCACACATTACAAGTAAACTCCAAAACTTTTGTAGTTGAACTTTCGGTCAATACGGAAATATTGGTTTGTTTTGGTTTCTAAAGCCTGTCGGGATAGAATTCTCAATTACAGCAAATGTGTTTGGTTTTCGTGTGATAACAACTTACATCAATTAGGTATTTACCTTAAATTGTTAAAATACTAAACATTCCCAGGAGCAGGGGCATTGCCCCCAGGACCGTCGACAGCGGGGGGAAGTGGTGCCCGCCCCTCCTTTCCCCCATTTAAAATATGTGCCCCCCCGGTTGCTGCATACACCCAATTTGTATTTTTAAAATGTCGGCCCCCCTGCTGCGAAATCCTGGAGTTGCCCCCCTGACCCTTCAGAAGCGAGGGAGCGGGGGGTGGAGGAGCCTTGTCATAACAGTTTCACAGGTAATTTTATGGTTTATCAAGGTCGACTTGAAAGTTATCTGCACACCCAGAAAACTCAGAATGGTTTTCTATATTATCGGTTATTCTTTTTGAGATCAGCACTGTTGCTGGACAGAAGCAAGCATAGCTGATAACGTTTTCTTAGTTTCCATTGCCTCTTTTACTTCCCCCTGCCCTACTGCTGCTCCGTTGTCCATGCATAGGAAAGCTTGCGGGTCGGACTATGGGGACATGTGGATGTGATGTGCAGTTAAACTCATGTAACGATTTGCTTCTGATGGCGCAGTCCAGATGCTATTCTCATGTCACGGCTCAACGATTGGCCACTTAAATTTAACCGCGTTCGTATTCGGTCATAAAAGGTTTGTGTGGTGGCTCCACAAAGCCGAGCTTACACTTCAAACTGTAAAGAAAACTTGCAACTGTCGTTATAAATGAACGAAATGTTCTGGCCGACAAAAACCGTCGCTATAGGCGAAGTGACGACGTATCCGAAGTCGTTATAGCGAACTCGAATGCACGTAACAGATAGGAATTCTGCCGAGACCGACGAAAAAGCGTTGCAATAAAGCGGCGAATTCTACTGTAATTCAGAAGATACAGCATTTAACAACAAAAATGCTGCAATGCTTTTCCATTAATTTCTGTTATCCCTTTTACTATGTTCTGCTGGTTAGCGCAGGGCTATAGTGAGCGTGTTCGTTTAGGGTCTTTGACAACATGTATCTGGGTGGTGGCAGACGAGATGATCTTTTCGCCACCTCCGGGCCTTACTGTGTATGTATTGAGAAGTTTATTAACGTTGCCAAAAATCAAATTGTTGTTGTTGTAATTCAGAATTCATTTAACATCGCACCCTGATCCTAAACTTTTGAGGTAATTTACAGTCTGGATCAAACCTGAAAGAATTCGTTTGTGTTTTTTCAACTTTCTTTGTTTTTATTTAAAATATTAATCCGGACCTATTCAATCCAAGTTCAGTCGAATTCTCACCTCTGCTTCAGACAGTGATTAGCGTCTTCTGGTGTTGATAACTGTTTTTGATTCACTGATCAAAAATACCTGATTATTTGATGAGTGGAGTTTCAAATATCTACCGTATTTTCAGACAAGCTTCTTCGTAAGCCTCATCAGATGAAGGGTAGCCTATTGGTATTAAAACAGAGTCGGTGACTGCACACAGTCGGTCGGAGCGATACGATTCGTGTTATAGGTTATAATAATCACACTACTAGTCGCACGACTACATTTCCACAACAACGAACATAATAAAACAACTACAAAAACTTCTGTTTTGCAGCTGAAACATAAGTGCAGTTTATAATAATCAATCGGAGATGAAAGAATGTATAGACGTAAATGGACCTGTAGAGTTGCACATTTGATCGATGCTGCATTTAAAAGACTGGAGCGCGATAAAACAACAAACAACATAGGTAGTACTTCTCTGGCAACGATGCCACAAGCTGAAAAACACGACTTTGAATGTTAAAAGTCTCAGGTTTTACAAAAGAGGTTTACGTTACATACAGGGAGCGAGCAAAGGTCCGGGTGGCTTCACGCCACATTGTCACTAAACGAACCGAATGAAAGCCTGCTTGACATCAATGATGGCATTCCGACTTTTTAGTCCATTGTTACCATCTTTCAAGAGCGTTGCAAGTTTTGAGACAAAAATATATTTCAACCGTTGCATACCACTTGGTATAGATATTGTAATTCCATTGCCAAGCTTCTGGTGCAACATCAAGTAAAAATCACACATGTCACAACAATTTAAGAGTACTATTTTGACAAGCAAGTTTTTCGCGGGAAGTACTGCAATAAGTTTTTCTAGGCTGATGCTGTCTGAGGTAGCCTATGACATAATCAGTGCTGCCAGTGCCGCGGTTATTTTTCGATTTCGTGCACCATCCTATCTGGGATCTTGAGCAAACAGTTTGATATCAAAAACTTCAATTAATTTGTACACAACGGTTTTCTCCAGACTGGCCATGAGAACTTGCAGCAAGATGATGGTAGCAGGAGTTACCGAAACGTCTGAAAATTGTAGTTTATATCGTTTTCTTTGACCGTTATTTTCATTAAAAACTTCAACGAATGTGAAATAACAACCATTCTTCAGAAAAACGAAAAATTAAGTCGAAATTAATTGATAAGGTTAGATTATTGCTACAGAAGTGCGTTTCTTGTGGGTCTTTTGACACGTGTTTGCAATCGAACCGGGCCATGCTGGTACAAAGGCATCGTCCGGCACATGAAACAGGGCTTAGTTGCATTTGACCAGCCGCATGATGAGCTTTCAGGCAAAAATGCTTTCAAATTCGTTATTCGCGGTCGCTTTATATTTGTACAACCGACCGATCTTCACCGCCCCTGTTCTGCCGTGAGTGTTCCGAACAGATCGCGGATAAAATACGTAGTTCGTAGTGGTCGAATTTTGTTGCTTTAATACTGGTACTCACAAACTGTAAATTGTAACTTTTCAGAATAGTAGAATGGTCAAATTGTTTTGGGAAACTTCATCTATAATTTTGTTAGCTTGCTTATAATAAGCGCCACTCAAAAAGAATAGCGTTTTTTCAGCATAGATTGCGTAACCTCCCTCCCACATACGTGCTTCCGCCAGTCTTGTGGAGCGCCCAGTTTTGTGCTTCGAGATTCCCATAACGGCGTTGCACCTTTTGGAAAGGCATAAACTTATGTGTACGTTTTGTTTTTTTACTAATGAATTATCCCACGCTTATTTTTTGCTGATACACTCAACACCAATGACTACACGGTTGACATGGTAGCAACAGTCCTTAACTTTTCAACGTATATGTCACTCCAGCGGTTCCCAACCTTTTTTCTTACTTGGTTCAGGTGTTTTTTGACAAACAATGTACAATAATTTGTTAGGGTTGGCTGCTTTATTCCGGTTTTAACAACTTATAAAACAGACGTTCTCTGTTTTGTGGCATGACCAGGGGTGTAGTGGGGTGGGAACGACGTTCCCACACCTTTTTGTACAAGTAACGTTGCTTGAAGCGTCTGGAGCAGCACGAATGGATAAATGACAAGTTATCTCGTGTATATCACCGTAGCATATTTGTGTAATTATGTCACAAACAGTGGAAATTCTTGCAGGCGAATGCTCACTCTATTCGAACTATTTGGTGTGGGAAAGGCGTTCCCACACCTCTTTTTGGCACTACACCCCTGGGCATGACTGCATTCCAAAAGTGGTGCTATCACCTTTAGACTGACATTCAATGCCGGATTAACCATTAGGCTACTAAGGCTGAGTCTTAGGCCCTGAAAATTTTGACCCTCAGTTGTTTTTATTTCTTGTTTGTGTGTATTTCTATTACTTTTTGTAGCTTAGTTTGCAAAATTATAGGCCCTTCTCTAGCAAACAGCCATAGTCCTACAGTGCCCTTAATCCCGCCCTACTGACATTGCTTCGTTTTCAAAAAGCGTTGTTGTGACAACGTTATCAACTAATCAGGTGGCCCACTTGGAAAACACCCATCGATTACCACAGGACTTTGGTCCACTGATTGGGAAACACTGGGCTAACTTCATTGCTTAATTTTACAATGGTGCGCCCGGCACGTAGCTGTGGCAAAACAATATCATTTGTTCACAAACAGTGAAGCTTGTAATAACTGGTGTCACGACTTGAGGAAATGTACCCTTGAATCATCAAACCAGGTGTCTCGAGGTAGCCTGACATAACTAAGTTGTTGGTCTCATAAAAAGATGTCCCGTAAATTTTTTTTATAAATTTTATCGCAATCAAGATTTCCTCGAACCATTTGGGCAGGTTCGCAAGTTTCTAATAGCCAGCAGATAATCTTTACTACTTAGAAGATATGTCCCTCTTTACAGTTATAGCGTCTTCCAACCCAGCGCAGTTGTCTTTTATTTATTGCGGGGAATCTTGCAATGCCCCCAATCTTTAAATCATTAATCTTACTGGTGCTCCCGGTCATTGCCAGCAACTTTCACATGAAAGAAATGGAATCCGGATGTGGGGATCTTATTGAAAAAGTATTGTTAGTCTTCAATGTGATATTTGCGACTCTAGTGCGAGGAGTTCAGAATAACAACAGATTACGTATCAAAATCATTGTTACATCACATGTCCTCTATTTCACTGTTTCGGCGAAAACAAGAAAAGACGGATTGTTGCCCGAATCCTGGCGGAGCCATCATCATGGAAACCTGGTTCTTGTGCGTTACTCGAATCTGTGGAGAAAGTTTAAAGTTAGTGGCGAACCACAAGATGTCAGTAGACGTCACTACTTCCCACCCACCGTGCATGGGACTTGCATCCACGGCTCGCCATCGACCTGCATGGGGAACAGTTTCTTTGTCCTGGAAATCAAAACCAAGCATGCATAAAATGAGAAAGACATGTTCATTGCTTTCATGTTAAGTTTTTATTCGTTGTTTGCGTTAACTCCTGTTTTTTTCAAGCTACTATCGATATTTGTATAAATTACTGCAAAAAGGCAGGGTTCGTTGAAAGTCATCAAGGCCAAGCTTTCTTTACAATACTTCTCGTTGCACTGCCGGCAGCAGCTAACTATTGTTGGCCCCAAAAGTGTAAATCCAGTTTAATTTTCTAAATGTATCACTGATCATGAAAACGTGGCGCAGTTTCCGCCACAAACAATTAATTATTGCCTTTTTGCACCAAGTGAAAGTGCGTTATGATAACTTGGCATCCGTCGTTATCGATCCTTGGTTAAATGAACAACTGAGTAAAAAAACATTAGTCATGCTTATTCAAACTACGCAAACATTTTTCGTAAGTGCAGCTCTTCCGCAACCGAATCATACAAACGAAGACTTTCGTTGCTGCCTCCAACAAAGCTTAACATTCTTTCAACTGTTTTTCATCTACGACTCCCAATTTTTCTGGAGTATATAAAAGTTCTGCTCTTCTTTATTTCGGTTTCCGTTTGAACCTTTCAAAACCACAGTAATGTAGAATTTTTTTTCTATAGACTAATCTTTTTCTTATTCTTTTGTAGATGATTTCATTTCCTTGGCAAATAAACTGTACGTTTCAATCACATGAGCTACAGTCTTTCTTAAATACAGCGCACATTGGAAGTTTTCTTGGTATGTTTAGATGTTGAGATAACAATTGAGACCAATTTGAATTGGCTATTAAAGTTGAAACATGTAACTGTTGCATGGATTAAAAATCAAATACAACAAACTTCTTTCATCAAGTAACGAATGACTCGTTCCTGATAAATGCAATGATCCAGAGCACGGGCGTCGGAAAGATTTCTTCCAGGAGGGCGCCAGTAGGGGATTTTCCCAAAATGTTTTCCTGGGGGGGCAAAAGTGGTGAAATTTTTTTTTACCCATCGAAATGGAAAAAAACAACCTTTTTTTGCTAACAATTTCAAAATCCAGGGGGACAAGTCCCCCCTGCCCCCCCTTCCGACGCCAATGATCCAGAGTCTTTCAGCCTCGCGACCAGTGTTACTGGCTCCACTGGTGCGAGCGAGAATGTGTGTGTCGTTGTCGACGGTAGTTAAAATCCTTTTATCGTTAATGTTTTCCTACTGATGTTTCATTAAATGTTTTTTGGGAACTGAAGACTTACATTTTATGGCGGTTTTCAAGTGATTGCATAAAAGCAGCGTCAAATTTCAAAATCCGGGGGAACGAAATCCTCCTCCCCCTCCCAACGCCCATATGCATAGTAAGATTGGTGGTGAAGTGGTATAGGAGTCAAGGAACTTCACTCCACAGGTAAAACAAGCAAAGAATCTCGTATAATTTTGATAGGAAATCGATTCCGATCAGACATACACGTGAAGTAGAGCACTTGCCTTACCCCCAACGGGGCAAGACAATGGGAGTATTGACTCCATATCTATTCGCTATCTACCTTGGTAAATTCTCAGTTCTGTTGGGCTTGTTGCCATTAAAAACGAGGTAAACAGCAAAGGTCGCAAATTTTTGCAAAAACTACATTTTAAAAATGTTGGTAAAACACTAAAATTATTGCAAATATGACGACAGCGCAACTCAAAGCGGGGAAATCTTCGCCTTTAAGCAAAAAGTGTAAATTACTATTATCCGAAAATCGATGCATGACACATTATGAGTGGCGGCTGATAGTTCTGAGTCAGTCTTCCCGGCACACAGTCAAACGTAAATGAGTAAAAGTTCCAAACATTTGTGACTCATCTGACTAATTTCCAAACCGTTTTGATAGATAGCGTGACGCAGGACCGTAACCAGGGGGGGGCGAAGCCCCTAGAAAATTTTTGCTCCCCTGGAAAAATGTGTTGGACATAGTTCAAAAAATTTGTGCCCCTCTCGGAAAACTCTTTGCCCCCCTGGTGTCCCAAGCTGGTTACGGGCCTGATGTGACGTCGTCACTACTTCGCATATTCTAGGTTGTACTCTTGAACAAGCATCTCGCAAAGACAATAAGTACTTTTGAACAGGTAACAGTTTCATGCCTAAAATAAGTGTTTCTCTTGACACTGCAAACAAAGCACAAACACAAAACTTATGGTAAATCTGCAGCTGTCTTGAAAGAGGTTTATCTTCTACACCCACATCCTTACCTGATTGTGATGTCACTTCCCTGCGCCAACCTTTTTCCGGCTTTAAGCCCAGTGATGATCTGTCCAACATCCATCGCACCTTCCAACCCAACAATTTCCAACTTTTTGTCTCCGATGTCTGCAACAATTAGTACTTTCAATACAAAGGTGTTTTTCATAAGAGTATGTTCAGGCATTTGTTCGTATTTGGAAACCATTGAATTACACGCTTTATTTCATTTTTAAAGGAATATGATCCTTTTTATAGTTAAAAAAATGTGAGGTCAACATATTATCCCTCGACATCCCACGGTGTAAGAATCAATTACATCTTATTTGTGTTGACACAGCGGCTAAAACACAAACACGAAAATAATAAGCTCTTCTCGGAAATTTGTTCAAAACAACAACCTAGCCGTACTTGGACGCATACGTGGCGTTCGTTTTTAGATCCCTTTTAGTTTTGTAATTAGAAAGATTGCTCTCGTTGCGGCAGTAAGTTTGCCATGTGTGATGCCGAGGTAGGAAATGATTGAGCGCTAATGGCTCATTCTTTGATAGATATTTTAGTATGGTTTTTACTGCGTTGTTGCTTTGATTGGTGTTCTTCATTTTGTTTTTGAATAAAATCAGATGTCTTTTTCTTACTGATGTTTTTCTATGATGGGAGTCAGTGACTAGAAATCGACAAAATTATGACGTTGATTCCTGATCTAAATTGCATAAGAACTTTTCAAACAAGTATACCTTGAGCAGCATATTTCAAATCCTTGAAGCCTCCAGGGTCTTTGTTCTTTGCTTTTTTCTTTGTAGATCCCCACAGATTTGTTCCGCCATAAACACTCGGTATGTTTAAAATCGCAATTCCCTGACATTTGTGGTCAGAAACTTCAACTAGCTTGACGCCATCAACCTGGACCGTAGAAAACAAATTTGTAAAGATTTTTCTTCGAACATCAGCCGCTGTGTTCTTCCAATCGTATGTTGCCAAAATATGAGGAAGTGACTTTGATTAACATTTGTATGGGTTTCGACAAAGAGACTGAAGATCGAAAGATGTGGGTTTGTACTCGGAATTATATATTCTAGGCTAAGGATCACTTTATCTTCTATCGCGATACAAATGTCAATTAACATGTAAGGTACAACGCTTGGTCCTGCATGGAACATGCCCTAACGTACTTACATTCACCAAACACAATGATTGGCTTCAACACATCCACTGTCAGTCTCCACGCATAAAATACTTTATGGACCAATCATAGGAAGAAAGTGGCTGCGATGGGCTGGTGAAGCATACGAAGCTGTAAGATTTTGGTGAATTATTTGTGTTTTATTCACTTCACCTGTACACAGCGTTTTCAGCGCTTATTTTACATGCAAATGCCAATTTTATTCAGCCAGTCACGCGCACCCATGGACAATTTACCAGTCCAACACTGCCAGAGTCGCCCTTTTCCCTTCTTTCAAGATTTAAAGAGTCTGCGACTCTGATCTTTACGGTTCCAGGCAAATGAAAAGCCAGAATTGTGTATAAAAAAAGAACAACTTTATCAACATCTGCAAACTAAGTCTGGTGGAGTGTGTGGTGCAGAAACTCTATGGTAAAGTGATAGCTTTGAAAAACTTCAAGCACGGGCAAAGGTCACAGAGCTACCAAGCCATCAGAAGACTGCACTTCGCATCTCCCATGGATTCCAAAGGAAATTTGGGGCCAGGTTCAGCTGCAGAGGCTGCCAGAGAGGACAAAAATTCCCCACCTGCCTATCGGTTTCCCGTACCTAAACTGATTGCCATGCAGGGCTGAAGAGTTCAGTCTGCCCTTTCGAAGATAATATTTGATCCATAACTGGATCGCTGTCACGAATCACCACTCCTGGCCAGAGTGGACCTGGGAATAATGATGACTGAAAGGTTTTCGATAAATCAGCGTAAACGGGAAATGATTTTCTGCAAAAGGTAGTGAGTTGCTTGCGCAGCAAAGTGTTACCATTTTTAATGAAATAGATTAAAGCATTTTTTGTAGATGTGCAGCTTAGAACAAGGGGCAAAAGAAATTTTCTGCGTCGCTACTGCCAAAAAAGGCTGTAAAAATTTTAATATATCAGTATTTATTGCATTACAGCAAAATGAGTCGTTTTCACTTAAGGCGGTGAAAAACAAACAAGTGCGTCACGTGAAAAATCTAAAGCAAGTCTGTTGTGAAACTAACAGGTTGAGAGAAACGTGAATAATGCAAACCGACGTATCAAGCCAGAAATGTGAAATTAATTCAACGATCGCTGAAAATGTCAAAGGTTAAAAACAATGCAAGCAACTACCGATTTACCAAACCGGTTATGACAGCTGATGATGCCTACATCGTAGGCGAAATATATACTCTGTAAGATCTTGAAGTGTCTGATTCTTTGCTGAGAAAAGATCTCTTTCCATAGACAGGGTTAAGTGATGCAGTGGATTAAAAGCACGTGCCACTGAAGTTGGCAGATTGGGTTCAATTCCCGATCTGGTCATAAAGACTTGAATTACGATATTGCGGCCTGTTTAGCTTCGTGTTCGGTTTCAATGGCGGAAGGAATCGGCGCTAATGTAACATTCACTGGGAAAGTAGACTCCGGAGCCTGTAGTTTCAAAGCAAGCGGAGGTGCGCGCTGCTGAAAAGTTGTGGAATAGAAACGCCACTACAATTAAAGTGAATCTGTCTTTATTGTCGCTTCCAATTTTTGTTGATTAAGCAAACTACCTTTTTACCAATTCTGCAACTTGTCAGTCGAATGGCATTTTTAGGCAAACATCAAACAAAAGCATGAAAATGTCGCTGAACGATGTTGATCCTTCTTTTTCTGCTAAGCCACGCACCATGATCGGATACGAATTAAATCCAGATGTCACTTAAGTTGTTCTCAGATGATACTCGCCTTTTTTTAAATCTAACTGCATGAGTACACTACAAGCTGCTGTAAATGGCGAAATAAAACATGTCGGTGATTGGTTGATATCCAATAAACTTACCTTACATTGCAGTAAAACAAAATTTATAGTTCTAACGAGGAGTCACAAACTTCAAAAAATTAAGATTAATGTTGTCGCTGGAGCAGTTGAAGAAGTGAACCAAGTTAAATACCTTGGAGTCCTTATTGACAACCAATTGAAGTGGCAACAGCAATTAGATCATGTGTGTAAAAA